>Ga0207422_1000761_pt1 | contig 88096 bp, 70 predicted proteins | sample MarCyaLeptolynsp_FD_187757 | JGI IMG/M metagenome (GOLD analysis project Ga0207422, IMG submission 187757) | Marine cyanobacterial communities from Panama - species 1 Leptolyngbya sp. (SPAdes) | ecosystem: Environmental > Aquatic > Marine > Unclassified | place: Panama: Panama City | collected...
AAAAAGAATCGCAAAAAGCCTTATGGCTACGACAAGCATCTTTACAAAGCTCGTCATTTGATTGAAAACTTTTTTGCCAAGCTCAAGCAGTACCGAGCGATCGCGACTCGCTATGACAAAACGGCTCGCAATTTTCTCGGGGCTATTCATCTAGCTGCTATTGTCATTTGGCTTAACTGATGACACGCTCTAGATGAGGTAATGAAGTGAAGATGAGTTTCAAGAAAATAACAGTTGATCGCTGATATGAAAAAAAGAGTCTTAAAAAAATGGCAAAATCTTCTGTTGGGATTAGATGTAGACTTTGGAGCATTTGGCATATCTCTAAAACATTCCAAATGCTTGTCGAGTTTAAATGAAATGCAACTTATTAAGGATGCAGATCAAGAAGGTTTCAGTTTCCCTCACGGATGCTTATCTACTTTAGATGAGGAGGAATTGAATTTATTTGAATGTAAAACTGGATTGATTCTTCCTCAAGGATATCAGGAATATTGTCAGGTATTTGGCTCGGGCAGATTTGGAATAAATGGATTTCGTATAGAGAGTCCATCTATACAGTATCTTGAAAAGCATTTGGGTTCAAATCGAGGTATTCTGGAAGCTCAAATTGCGGGATATAATCGAGAACTTAATAAAGTTGAAAAAGAATTCAAACAACTTCTAGAAAATGCATATTTATTTGGAACAGGAGAAGATTGTCTTCTCTTTGTTTTTGATCTAAGGACTTATAGCGATCAAGATCGAAGTTATGACATATACGGAGTATTGGATGATGAAGTTGGAACTATATTGACTTACTTTTTTGGACGAGATTTCTTTGCATTTATTCGTGATATTTGTATTGGTCAGCAAGCAAAAAATAGGTTTCCCACATGGATGAATATTATTCCATCAGAGATCAATCAAGATCATCCTGAATATGCTGACTATCAAAGTACTACTTTTTTCCCTTTTCCAATTCAAGAAAATTTACCTGAATGAATATTGGCACTATCAAGATTATGTTCCAGAATATAGCAGGGTAAACGCCAGAAGTGTTAAATCTGTACGCCCGCTGGATGCAACAACTCAATGCCGGTGTTTTAGTAGCAACCCTGCAGAAACTTACGAGAAGCACTGTACTCAATGTCTACCCAAACTGTTCCCCCGTATCGAGGTTAAACAGCATTTGCAATGATTGCAGGCAACGACGACGAGCTTCGATGTCTTGCTGCGCGCGCAGTTGCACCATCGGTTCGTGGAGAATTTTGTTGACAATGCCGCGCGTTAGGGCTTCGATCACTTCTTGGTGCTTTTCTGCAAATTCGCTGCCGAGGCGGGATAGAGCTTTTTCGAGTTCTTGTTCTCGAATGTCTTCGACCTTGCTTCGCAAACAGCTAATGGTGGGGACGGTTTCGAGCGATCGCCGCCACAATTCAAAGGCTGCCACTTCTTCTTCGAGGAGGACGCTCGCTTCCTCGGCCATCTTGCGACGACTTTCGGTATTTTGGGCAACCACTGCTTTGAGATCGTCCACATTGTACGCCCGAATGCAATCTAACTCGCTGACATCGGCGTGGACATTGCGCGGCACGGAAATGTCTACCAACATCAACTGTTGAGAAGGAGCCAAACAACCTTCGAGCTTGGCGCGATCTAAGATCGGTTCGGTTGCTCCCGTGCTGGTGAAGGTAATTTCTGAGGCCGCGATCGCCTCCATCATTTCGGGCAGTTTGCGAAGTTGCAACTGCGCTTTCGGAAACTTATCGGCGAGGGCTTGAGCGCGCTTGGCCGAGCGATTGACAATGGTAATTTGCCCCGCACCTTTGGCGATTAAGTGTTTGACGAGCAACTGGGCCATCTTACCGGCCCCGACAATGGTGGTGCGACAGGCCGATAAATCTTCTACCTTCATCTGCACCAACTCCACCGCCGCCGAGGAGATGGAAACGGCCCCCGTACCAATACTCGTTTCCGTCCGCACCCGCTTGCCTGCGGTAATGGCTTGTTTGAACAGGCGATCGAGCAAGCGTCCCAACCCCTTGTGCTTCTGAGACAGTTTGTGGGTGGTTTTGACCTGTGCGAGAATTTGTCCTTCCCCTAGCACCAAACTATCCAAACCCGCTGAAACCCGCATCAGGTGACGCAGAGCGTCTTGGTGGAGGAGGATGAAGAGGTAGCGGCGCAACTGTTGAGGGAGTAGGTGTCCTCGCTCGGAGAGGAACTGAATAATTTCGAGCGCCCCCGCTTGACTCTCCTTGACAACAGCATAAATTTCGAGGCGGTTGCAAGTGCTGAGGATGGCAACTTCTTCGATGTGAGGATAATTTTTAAGGTGCGCGATCGCGCCTTCGAGTTGCGCTTCGGGAATGCTCAGTTTCTCGCGAATTTCGACGGTTGCCGTTTTGTGGCTTAAACCAACAACAAGAATATTCATTTTCTGATTAGCGTCTGGGGACGAGGAAATAGAATTTTTTTAAAGGGTTATTTTTTCGAGATGAGGGGAGCGATCGCGCCGCGATCGCTCCAATTTCCGACCTAGCTCAATTGAGGGTAATATACTTGGGCTTGTCAAACATATGCACCGTATCCACAAAACGAGCGGTTTTCGACTGACTGGAGATCACCAAGCTCTGAGTCCGCGCGCCGCCGCCAAAGAAGCGCACGCCGTTCATCAGCGTTCCCGGCGTGATGCCGCAAGCTGCGAAGAGAACGGTATCGCCGCAAGCCAACTCTTCGGCATTGTAGACCTTATCAGGATCGGTAATTCCCATCGACTGCAAGCGCTCGATGTTGCTCTCTTTACTCTCACCAATTAAACCCGTTTTCACAATTTCAGGATCGTAAATAAGCTGTCCCTGGAAGTGTCCTCCCAAACAGCGCATCGCCGCCGCCGAAATTACGCCTTCCGGTGCAGCCCCAATGCCCATCAGCGCGTGAATATTGGTTCCCGCAAACGCGCAGGAAATCGCTGCCGAAACATCGCCATCGCTAATTAGGCGCACTCGTGCCCCCGCAGAGCGAATTTCTTGAATGAGGTCTTTGTGGCGAGAGCGATCCATCACAACAACCACTAACTCCTCAATCGAACGCTCTAAGCAGTCGGCGAGAATGGAGAGGTTTTCCGTCGGGGTTTTATTAATGTCAACGTGGTATTTCGCCGCTGGGGGAGCAGCGAGCTTTTTCATATAGAAGTCTGGAGCGGCAAATAACCCGCCTTTCTCGGAAATCGCGAGAACTGCCATCGAACCGTTTTGCCCGTAAGCAACTAGGTTTGTTCCTTCGCAAGGGTCAACAGCAATATCAATTTCGATCAGTTCGTCGGGGTTGCAGCGATCTTTCGCATCGGGTTGCGTGCAAATCCCCACTTCCTCGCCGATGTAGAGCATGGGCGCATCATCTCGTTCCCCCTCGCCAATGACAATGCGACCGCGCATATAAATTTGATTCATCCGCTCGCGCATCGCTTCGACAGCAACTTCGTCGGCCGTGTCTTTTTCTCCTTTTCCCATCCACTTGGCTGAGGCGATCGCGGCTCTCTCAACAACTTCAATAATTTCTAAACCTAAGGTGCTATCCACAAAGTTTTTCCTCTTGACTGCTTAAGATTTTTGGAAATATTTCTTCCGACTCCAGACAAAAGTCTATCAGAACCGGGTATCTCCCCGAAATCTAGGACGGTCTGAGTTTGTGTTAAGTTTTGTTTATGGAACTGTTAGTCATCAATTACGGCATCGCGATCGAGGAGGAGCAAGTTCCGCAATTGGTCGGTATCCATCTTCGTCAGCCACTGTTCGCCTGCGTCGATGGTTTGTTCTGCTAACTGTTTTTTGCTTTCGATAATGTCGCTGATGCGCTCTTCTAGGGTTCCCGTACAGACGAATTTATGAACTTGCACGTTGCGCTTTTGCCCAATGCGGAAGGCGCGATCTGTGGCTTGATTTTCGACAGCGGGGTTCCACCAGCGATCGATATGGAAGACGTGGTTAGCGCGGGTGAGGTTCAACCCCGTTCCCCCTGCTTTGAGGGAGAGGATGAGGATGCGGGGACCTTGGGGATCGTTTTGGAAGCGGTCAATGATTTCCTCTCGGCGATCGCGCCGCGTTGAACCGTAGAGGAAAAGAACTTCTCGCTTCAGGTATTTTTCTAGGTAAGGTTGCAAGAGTTTTCCCCACTCTGCAAATTGGGTGAAAATGAGGGCGCGGCCGGCTTTTGCCGACCCGCAAGCATCGCCTTCGTCCATAATTTCTTCGAGCATTTCTTGCAAGCGCAAGAGTTTTCCCGATCGCTCCGCACTTCCCATCCGCTTCTCTTTTAAATAATGGGCGGGATGGTTGCACACTTGCTTGAGCTTTACCAGCAGAGTCAAGATTAAGCCGTGACGCTGAATGCCTTTTGCTGCTTCAATTTTTTGCAGCGACTCGTCTGCAAGTTGCTGATACAACTGCGCTTGTTCGGTAGATAGCCCGCAAAAGACATTCATTTCCTGTTTTTCGGGCAGGTCTTGGATAATTGCTTTGTCGGTTTTCAGACGGCGCAAAATGAAGGGTTGCACAAGCGATCGCAGGGCATACAGAGAATCGCGATCGCCGTATTTCTCAATGGGAAGGGCAAAGCGACGCTGGAAGAATTGTTGCGTTCCCAGAAAACCGGGGTTGAGAAAGTCCAAAATCGACCACAGTTCCGAGAGGCGATTCTCCACCGGGGTTCCGGTGAGGGCGACGCGGAATCCAGAGGGAAGCGATCGCACGGCTTGGGATTGCTTGGCTTGAGGATTTTTGATATTTTGTGCCTCATCCAGCACGACTCCCTCCCAGTCAATGGCGGCGAGGGCTTTTGCATCGCGGAAGACCAGAGAATAGCTGGTAATTGCCAAATCTTTACCCTTAACCGCTTTTGCTAAATTCTTCCCCTTCGCCCGTTTATCGCCGTGATGGACGAGAACGGAAAGGGTCGGGGCAAATCGCTTTACTTCTCGCTCCCAGTTGCCCAGAACTGAGGTGGGACAAACCACGAGACTGGGCTTTTGCAAGCGTTTCTGTTCCTTCAGATGCAAAATCAAGGCAAGCAATTGCGGCGTTTTACCCAACCCCATATCGTCGGCGAGACAGGCCCCCAAACTCCAGCGTTCCAGGAACGCCAGCCAACTCACGCCCCGAATTTGATAGGGACGCAGTTCCCCCCGGAAGTCTTTGGGTGGCGAGATCGCGTCGATCGCTTTATTTTCCGTTAGGTTGACAATTAACTCTTTTAAAACCCCAGAGGGTTCAAAGGCAGTGATGGGTAATTTGGCAAAGGTCTTGGTATCCCCCGCACTGAAGCGCAACGCATCTTCGACTGCCAGCGCCATTAAGTCTTCTGAAGAGGCTAAGATGGCTTGGGCGGCTCGTACATCGGCGGGTTGCAGGGCCATCCACTCGCCATCTATCTCGACCAAGGGCGATCGCTGGTCTAGCAATCGCTCAAAATCTTCCTGAGAGAGGGCACGATCGCCCACCGCGAGTTCCAGCTTGTAGCTTAGGGGACTTTTCAGGGTCAAGCGATCGCCCTTTTTGCGAGCGACCTTCGCCGCAATGCGAACCCCCAACCGTTTTTCCGTTCCCGAAGCCAAACCCGGCGGCAAAATCACCCCAAACCCGCTGTTTTGCAACTGGGCTGCGATCGCGCGAATAAACTCATACACCTCAATGGGGTTGAGCAAGCAGTGAGTGGGTTGACGGCGATCGAGACTAGCTTCAACCGGAGCATAGAGGCGTGTGGCCAAGCCCAAACCCTTGAGCAGCGTTTCCTGAGGATTTTCAATCGCCTGTCCCTGATAAACCAACTCATCCACCGGATTCTGCCAAATTGCCTCTGCATCCACCAAAACATTCGGGTTGCTGACCGAGCGCAAATAATAGTTCAACTTCCAGTCCAATTTCCCCCAACGAATCTCTCCCTCCGTTGGCGGTTCGAGTTGGAAACAAACCCCAAACTGATTGCCGCCAATGGTTTGTGAGGTGGGCGTAACCAGATAGTCTCGCACGGGCAACGTCCAGGTTAAAAGGGCTGTTTCCAGGCGCTGCAACGGTTCGGGTTCGCCTTCAATCTCCCCACCCGATTGGGTCAGCGCTTGCAGCCACGGCTGTACGAGTGAAGGGCGAGACGGTTTGGGATTTGTTTCTAACCAAGTCGGTAACTGAGCATTCGCCAGACTGCTGAGAAATTGCAAGAGAAGCGCTTGAGGGTCGGGCCAAGAGTCCTCGCGGCTTTCTCCTTCCAGTACGGTTGAGTACGCCCGACAAACCGAGGGCATCGATTGGGAGAATTGGTTCAGACGGGCGCGATCGACCGCACTATCTAACAGTGGTTCCCAACACGCCCTCATTTTTCCCTTGGGTTGCTTGGCAATTCCGGGTAAGAATTTGCTGCGTGCAAGAAGATCCAGACTCCAGCGGTACGCTTGCGTCCAGAAGCGCAGCGACGCGCCAAGATGAGTCTGAGGGTCCTGCAACGATCCGAGGGGAAGACTTTGCAAAAACAGAGCGGTTTCTTCCGCTGTCAAACAGATCCCTTCAACTTGCCACCCCTGTAAACTGAGAGAATCAAAATCGGCGATCGCTTCGAGTTCTCCAGATAAAAGCGGCACAATTCGCTGTTTCGATTTGGCAGAACGTTTTTGGGGTTCGATATCAACCGGCTGGCTGGGAAAGGCGATCGCCTGCGTTCCCCAATGCTTGTCTCCTTCCTCCAGGCGAAGCCAACGCGCCCAAGTCGCTCGCTGAGATTGACTGAAAGTCTCAAATTCTTCTCGGTTCAAGGCAAAAGGATACTGGGGAGTCTGCCGACTTTTTCGAGCAACTTCCACCGCCGCCTGCGACTTCCACCTTTCCCCCCACAGGAAAAAGTGGCTGTTGTCAGGATTGACGATCCAACTCCCTTGTAAAGTAACCATAATTCAGCCGTCTATACAGTAAACAGTCATTAGCCAGCAGTCATCAGTTGGGGAGACTTTTCATTGAACATTTAGCATTAAACAATTCTGGTTCAACTCATAACCCATAACTCTATTCATCCTTCATCCTTCTGCCTTCATCCTTCTCTCAGCAAGAGTCTATAAGTGCTAGGATTGCCACAGACAGAAGAAAAGCGAACAAAAGGAAAAGCACAACAGATGCAAGAATTTAATAAGTCAATATCCTTCGATGGACGGGATATTCGACTCCAAACGGGCTTGCTAGCTCCACAGGCGGGAGGGTCTGTTTTGATCCAATCGGGAGAAACGGCTGTTTTAGTCACTGCAACGCGCGCAGCCGGTCGAGAAGGAATCGATTTTCTTCCTTTATTGGTGGACTACGAAGAAAGACTCTATGCCGCAGGTCGCATCCCAGGAGGCTTTCTCCGACGAGAGGGCCGGCCGCCGGAAAAAGTAACGCTCACAAGCCGTCTTATTGACCGTCCCTTACGTCCTTTGTTTCCACAGTGGCTTCGGGATGACATTCAAATCATAGCAACTACCCTCTCAATGGACGAGCAAGTGCCGCCGGATGTTTTAGCTGTGACAGGGGCATCGGTTGCAGTGCTGCTCGCTCAAATCCCGTTCCAAGGGCCAATGGCAGCGGTTCGCGTCGGGCTAGTCGGAGACGATTTTATCATTAACCCAACCTATAAGGAAGTTGAGGAAGGCGATCTCGATTTAGTCGTGGCCGGAACTCCGGACGGCGTGGTCATGGTGGAAGCAGGAGCCAATCAGCTTCCCGAACAGGATATTATCGAAGCGATTGAGTTTGGCTACGAAGCGGTGCAGGATTTAATTGCCGCTCAGCGGGATCTGATGAAAGATCTGGGGCTCGACTTGGTGTGGGAGGAAGCGCCAGCGGTGGATGAGTCGCTGGAGAACTTTCTGCGCGATCGCGCTACGGAAGCTATCAAAAAAGTTCTCTCTCAGTACGAACTCGACAAACACGGACGCGACGAGGCCCTTGATGGCATCAAAGCAGACGCGATCGCGGCGATCGCGGAGTTGTCCGAAGACGACCCCCTACAACTGGCGGCTGAAGACTCGAAAGCCGTATCCGGTACCTTTAAAAAACTGACGAAAAAGCTGATGCGCCAGCAAATTGTCAGCGATGGCGTGCGCGTAGACGGCCGCAAACTCGACGAAGTGCGTCCCATCTCCTGTAACGTCGGAATGCTGCCCCGGCGCGTTCACGGTTCCGGACTGTTTCGGCGCGGTTTGACCCAAGTTCTTTCGCTCACCACCCTCGGCACTCCTGGTGATGCCCAAGAACTCGACGATCTGCATCCCGAAGGGCAAAAGCGCTACCTCCACCACTACAACTTTCCCCCCTACTCGGTGGGCGAAACCAAACCCATGCGTTCCCCCGGACGGCGAGAAATCGGTCACGGTGCTTTGGCCGAACGCGCTCTGATTCCCGTTCTCCCGAGCAAAGAGGAGTTTCCCTACGTTTTGCGCGTGGTGTCCGAAGTCCTCTCTTCCAACGGTTCTACCTCAATGGGGTCGGTATGTGGTTCGACCTTAGCTCTCATGGATGCGGGAGTCCCGATCGCCAAACCCGTCAGCGGCGCGGCGATGGGGTTGATTAAAGAGGGAGATGAGGTGCGAGTCCTCACCGATATCCAAGGGATCGAGGATTTCTTGGGCGACATGGATTTCAAAGTTGCCGGAACTGACGCGGGAATCACCGCCCTGCAAATGGATATGAAGATTACCGGCCTCTCGACAGAAGTCCTAGCACAAGCCATTCAACAAGCGCTTCCGGCCCGCCTGCATATCCTCGAAAAAATGCTCGGCGCGATCGCCGAACCTCGCGGAGAGATGTCTGACTACGCACCGCGCTTGCTCACCATCAAAATTGACCCCGACCTCATTGGTTTGGTCATCGGCCCGGGCGGCAAAACGATTAAAGGTATTACCGAACAGACCGGAGCCAAGGTGGATATTGAAGACGACGGAACGGTGGTTATTTCCTCTGTTTCCGGAGAAGGGGCAACCCAGGCCCTGAAGTTGATCGAAGGCATGACCCGCAAACTCAGTGAAGGGGATGTCTATGTCGGTCACGTCACCCGCATTATTCCCATCGGTGCTTTCGTGGAGATCTTACCGGGGAAAGAGGGAATGATTCACATCTCCCAACTGGCAGAAGGTCGTGTTGGCAAGGTGGAAGATGAGGTTGCCGTTGGCGACGAAGTGGTGGTCAAAGTGCGAGAAATTGACTCGCGCGGCCGCATCAACCTCACGCGCTTGGGCATTCACCCCGATCGGGCGGCCGAAGCACGGGCCGCAGTTGCTCAATAATTATCAGTTTAGGAATCAGCGCTTGAGTGCGAAGGGAAAACTCTGACTCGCTCGCCGTCAGGCGCTGTTGACGGAAAGAGCGAATCCGATCGAACTACCTGAAACCCCTTGCAAGAAGGGCAAGAAACAAGGCGATATTTGGGATTAGAAGCCTCTATGTTCGGATTACACATCAATCGCCAGAGCCAAATTGCGGCCGCAACTAAAGAAAATGGGGCATTTGGCGAACAGTTTGCCACAGGGACTGATATTGCTCGTTAGCTTCTGGAGACAAGGGTTCGAGCAATTCGCTTTTGGTGGCAATAATGCGACTTTGAGCGATCGCGGGGTTGCTTTGCAAGCTTTTCGGAAGTTCGGCGGGATTTAAACTCAGAAGCATGGGAGAGAGGCCATCGCTCCACAGAGAAATTTCAAAAGCGGCATCCTTTTGCCAGCAAAAGTCCATCCACTGGTCTCGCTCTGCCTGCTGCTGCCGCTGCAAAATGGGAGAATTGGGAGCATTGCCAGGGTGAGGTTTGGGTACAACCCAGAGATCCGACCACAAGGCTGTCCCCGAAACCGGAATGACCGACTCAATTTGAGGGTAGCTCTCTTGCAAGCGCCAAATATCCGCCGACCAACCCACCGCGACCCAAACATCTTCCAAAATTAGCGGTTGCAGGTAGGCGCTCGAACTGTAGAATTTAACCTGCTGGTGGAGGGCAATCAGTTCGGATTTAAGGTTGGGGATTTTGCTTAAATCGGAGGTGTTGTAGGAGTAGCCAAGTTTTTTCAAGGTTAAACCAATGACCTCGCGAGGTTGGTCAATGGTGGCAATGCGATCGCGCAACTCGGGTCGCCAAAGATCGCTCCAGTCTGTTGGCGTCCACCCCAACGCTGCAAATTTGCGGCGATCGTAGGCGATCGCTGTCGTTCCCCAGCGGTAGGGCGCTCCCCAAATTTCTCCGGCCGGATCGAGCTGGCCAGACTCGTTACGTCGGACGAATCGCTGCCACAAGGGAGGCAGTTTCGGCCACAGGGTCAGTCGAGCGGGGTTAAGGGGCTCAATGAGCTGCTGTTCGACGGCCGCAGGCAACCAGTAATGTCCCAGCGTCATCAGATCGGCGATCGCGCTGCGGCCGTTTCCCCCAAGGATTCCGCTTGGAAGCAAGCCTCGCGGTTTCTGAGCTTCTAACTGTTTCCACGCTTGCAAAAGCTCAAACAGTTGGCTAAGGCGTTCCTCCGGTTGAAATGCCAGCTCTTGTGCTGCCGCTGCTAAACTGCGAAAGCGTCCCAGAGACTGAGGCGGAATGGAGTTGGCAAGCAACACAATCTTTAACAGAGCAGGAGAACGATTGCACCCGGTCAATAGCGACCACAGCGCGATAGCAGTTGCTTGGAATAAGAAGGAACGGCGACTCAGCATTGCTCGCGAAATTCTTAAAGAATTTTAACAGTGATTAATTTTTGAAAAGTTAAATGAATCAGGAATAGTTAAACTTTATTCTCTAATCCGCATAGCATGAGGGGGAACGAAGCACCAAAACGAGCAAGATTATGGATGAACTTCACAACGAAATCATCGCGCTCAATCGGAAAGTAGATGCTCTTTACGAAAAAGTTGGGCAATTGAGCAATCAAATTGCCGAGCTGCTCGCCAACCATCAGCATAAAGCGATCCAAGACTCAGAGCAATCCCAAACGCTACAACACCCCGTCCAAGAATCTTGGGCGCAAAACCGCCAACTTGATGCCGTCATGAGTCACAAAGATGTCTTGCTAGAGGGCAGTCGGTGGCCCGACCGCGGGGAAAGCGAACAGGAGCGAAATCTCTCTCCCGATCTGCAAATTCGTCGTCTGACCGCGCAAGTCACGGCTGCTTACAATCGCATTGCCGCTCTAGAAGAGCAACTGCTCGCGCGAAGAATTCACTCTCAAACCTAACGCTTTGCCGTCCGGGAAATTCGCGGTTACGGCGTTGCGAGGAAAGAGAACGCGAGCAAGCCAAGAGGGAGTTCGTCTGGGGTTGCCGCTCCGAACGCCGCGACACGAAAGATAAGCATTAACCTTCTCCCGCAAGCGCTTCAACTGCCAATTGTTTGGCAATTAACCCCTCAATTGCTGCGAGGAGTTGGGTGGAAGTCCAATTGTAGTTGAGATGGGCGGCGATCGCTGCTCCTCCTGCCCCAACCCCTTCTTTCACGTATCCCCGTTCGTAAGCGCGCAAATGGGAATAGCGGGAGGTTGCGAAACTGAGTTGCGTGGCGAAGAGCGAGAGCGGTTGCACGGCATCAGCCAATCCCACAGTGTTGCCCGTGCGATCTTCTGTTACCCAGCGGGTGGTTCCGACCGCGACTTGTTCGGGTTGCCAGGGTAACTGAGCAGATTCGGCGATCGCTTTCGCCAAAGCATAAACGGCAATCATCTGCGTGCCACCCGCGAGCATTACGCCGCACGTGCGGCTGGCCGCGATCGCCATACCTGCCGCAACAACCTGCATCGGATCGCCAACGGACGCAACAACCCGTAAGGGATCGACGGGGCGGTTGGAAGAAAGCAATCCAGCTTGTTGCAAACCCGCGCGCGCGACTTCCCACTTTTGAGCGTGGTTGCAACGAGGATGGCTGCTGTTCACCTTACCAGCGGCATCAATTCCCAAAGCCGTCAGAACGCTCAAAGCTGTGGTCGTGCCACCGACCACGCATTCTGCGATAGTTAAGTAACTCTGTTCTCCCTCGGCAGCCAGCTTTTCTCCCCAACTCAACCCCTGACCTAACAAACTCTCCGCGATTGTTCGAGGGAGTGCTTGTCCCGTCGAGAGGCAGCGAGCGGGAACGCCTTGCAAATCAATGGCGGGTACGGCAGGTGGGTGGGGCAAACCTGCATTGAATAAGCAGACGGGAATCTCAAAGGCTTCGATAACAGCTCGACTGATAAATGCGGGGGAAATTCCGACTTGGAGTGGAGGTAAGGGGTATTGAGGATTAACTAGGGGGCCGTTCGCTAAAAATTCTGCATCCGCGATCGCCGTGTACTGACGCGCTTCTGGAGTGGCTCCGGCGGCAGAAATTCCGTTGATTAGACCCGTCTCGGTAAATCCCAAAATACACGCAAACTTTGGCAACTTGTCCTGGTTATCCCGCAACCACTGTCGTCCGATTTCTCGTTGGGTGTATATCTCAATCACGATCTCATCGGTTCCGATCGGGGAAGGACGGGCGATCACGCGCCAAGGATTTCGATACCGCTATACCCTTAGAAACAAGAACGATTCGCGCTTTGCCATTTTGCTTCAGCCTAATCATCATACTCTACCAACGCTTGCACCCAATGGGGCGGTTTGGGAATGGGGTTGCCAAGGCGATCGAACAAGAATAAAGCCACCAGATGGACGACAAAGACGTAGAGGAGATTGTTTAATAAAATCATCGCCAGCGCGATCGCTTGAATTAAACTCGTCTCTGGCTGAGCCATCAGCCCTAATTTAATAAATATCCAGTCTGCCAATCCGGCAATTTGATTGATGCCATAACGCCACATATCTTCCCCCAACACCAAAGAAAGCAACCAGAAGCGGAAGAAAAAGCCGAATGCCCCTAGCAGCATTCCCAAGGTCATCGAAGCGCACCAACTCCACCGCGATCGCCAACAAACCCCCAGTTGAACGCCCATCACCCCAAAGGGGATGACAAATAAGATGCTGCGGTTGGGGCCCATTAAAATTGAGAGCAGCAATCCCGATACCAAAGCCGCCATCCAGGCAGCGCGGCGACCGCGACGCATATAGACCAAGGCAATGGGAATGGGGAAAAAAATTCGCAGCAGCGGGCCCAGAGGGAAATAATAATTAATCAACCAGATCAAGCTAGCCGTACTGGCCAAAAAGGCCGTCTCGACCATCACCACCGGAGTTTTGGCTCGAAGATGGGGAGAAGTGACAGAATTAACTGGGGATTCGGAACGGGCGGTTTGGGAGGCTGGTTCGCCATCCAAATCCACCCAATTCGTCTCGTCTATCCATGGGTCGCGATCGCTGTCCTGACTTCCAGAAAACATAACTTAACGGCTTCCATCCCGATCGATCGTTTCACAATTGATGCCTAGTGCGTATTGGAAGCGTCAACCCTTAATCTAACGTTTAGGTTAAGTAATAATTCGCTCCAATGCTGGCGGATCGGGAATGCGAAGGACATCCTGTTCTCTGGCAATTAGCCCTTTCTTTTCTAACTTAGTCAAAACCCGCGTTACCGTTTCTCTGGCCAAGCCGCTCAAACTGCTCAACTCCCGATGCGGTAGATTGGGAATTTCCGTGCCTTGACCGCTCTGTTTGCCCTGTCCTTCCGCCAAGAAAAGCAGCGTGTCGGCAACGCGAGACATACTATCAGCTTCTCGCAAACGCAAGCGTCGATTAACCTGACGCAATCGCGTCGCCATGAGTTGCGCGAGGCGTACCCCAGCGAGCGGTTCTGAATGAATTAAGGCCACAAAATCTTGAGCGGGAACGCTACAAATCTTGGTCGGCGTTAGAGTGATCACATCCGTGGATCGCGGCACTTCGTCCAAAGCCGCCATCTCCCCAAACACTTCCCCTTTGCCAATGATGTTGAGCGTTACTTCTTTCCCATCCAGGTTGTAAGTCCGAATTTTGACCCAACCTTCCAAAATAAAGTACACAGAGCCGCCCCAGTCGTTTTCAAGTAAAATTACCTGATTTGAGGGATGGCTTCGAGTGACGACATGACAAGTTGCTTTGTCCAGAATTTCTTCGGGCAAACCCTCGAAAAAAGGAGCTGAGCGGATTAACTGGTCGATATCATTTTGTTCGCGAGAGCTATATCGGTCTTCCATGAGCTAAAGCAAATTGTCAACGCTGTTCTTCAATGACTAGCAACCAATGAGTTTGAGGGAAGCGCTCGACTGACAGCAGAGTTAAAACAGCGAGCTGAACCAACGCTTATCGTCTCTCGATCGAGCATTAGGGCGATGGGATTGGTGCAGATGTTTAGGGGGTGAGTGGAAAGTTAACACATTACACTATCGAGAGTCATCTGGCCGGATTGCCCGCCTCAACTACAATGGCTTGAGTTTAGGCACATTAATGATGGTTCCTTAAGAAGAACTTCTCAACTCCAGAACAAATGAGTTGGAAGCGCAAGATTTAAGAATCTACAAAGTTATTATGCTCTATTGTCGGTTGTCCGTAATAGCTTTCTTGTCGGTCGCAACTTTTCGCCAATGCTTGCACGAGCGGAATGAAATGGTATAAGAAGGGGGAAGGTTGTTGGCTTTGAAAGCTGAAGATACGGATTTATTTTGTCCGGGCAATTTAAGATTAAAACTAAGAAATCGCAGGGTCAATCCTGTTTAACTTGTTCTCGCATCTGGGTTTTGCCGTGACTGTACAGAAGGAACTCCAAGGTCTCATTGCTGATATTGACAGCATTTTGTCTGCTGCTGACTCGCGGGTTAGCGGTTCGGAAGCGGATGCTCTTGCTCGCTCGGATCGGGTGTTAGAGAAAGTGCGTCGCGCTCTCGTTGAGCTGCGATCGCCGGCGGTGGAGTCCCGCGATCTGCCGAAGGAGGGAGAGGAGTTGTGGCAAGAGCGAGTCGCTGGCGAGATTGCCCGGGCCGCGATCGCGCAGATGAATCTTCAGCGGGCCACCTGGATTCAACCCTGGCAAATGGAACTCGAAGCATTGCGCCAGCAGCGAGAGACCTTGCGTCAAGAGATTCATAACCTCGCACAGCAGCGCAGCCAAGTTGTAGAGAATTTTGTGGACGTGTTGCTGAACCGCATCAGTAACCAAATCGAGCATCAGATTGCCCAAACCATCGAAAAGTTAGAAACCCAGTTCTTGTACGCAGCCGATTCGGCGGCCTTCTCCGACGAAGGAACAACAGATGCGCCTTCGATTTCAACGTTGCCAGGAAATCCGTCCCAGCGGCTCGAACAACTCCAGCAACTCGATCGAGAGTCCGATCGCCTCTTGACCGGCCTTGACACCACACTGCGCCAAGTGTTTGGAACGCTAGAGCAGGATCTTCAGGCGTATCAAGAGTCTCTTTCGGCGGCGATCGCGCGGATGTACGATCTCGGATCGCAAGGAGAAACCATTCTCACTAACTATGCCCGCAGCGCTCCCTCGACTGAGGGTCTGCAAACTTCCGACCGAGAGGAGGAAGTGCCCAACGCTCCGGCGGTCGAACCGTCTTTTAAGGGGGGAGAGCCGGAAACAGCCGAGGAAACCGAACCAGAACCGCCAGCTTCCGAACCGCCAGCTCCTCTGCCCGACCCCACGCAATTTTACCTATTCCCCGGCGCTGAAATTCCACCGCGCGATCGCGAAATTGTCTCTCGACCCCCTCAATCCCAGGTCGATGTGGAGTCGATGAATGACTCTCAAATCGATGCAATTTTGGGAATTAATACAGACGACGAGCCAGACAACTCTCTCGAAGCAGAGACTTCTGTCAATCCAGCGGACTTAGCGAAGTTGGACGAGAGTTTGGAGAGTCCCGAACCCCTCCCCGACTCGAGAGCGGAGGACAGTCCTTCCCCCACTAGCCCCGAAAGCGACGAGGCAGAATCCTCGCTTCCAGCGATCGCAACGGTTGAGTCAAGTGCTACCGATGAAGGAGAAACAGAAACAACGGCCGGACTGGCAGCGACCCTGTTGTTTGGCAGAGATCGCGCTTCGGCGGAATCCCTCACAACCGCAGGCGAAGAAAATGTCGCCTCTCTCGCCGCTGATGTTCTCGACGAACCACTCCCAAAACCGCCGCCAGTTCATGCTAGCGAAGCCTCCCCGGCTGAGGCAGAAGCGCCCCCCCCCAGCGATCGGCCGCCAGCCGAACGAACGATTGCATCCCTCGCCGATCTCCTAGAGCAAGCCTACACCAGCCACGCCGATAGCCAGTCGGCCGAGGGAGCGGGCGAGCGCTACTATACACCCGTCCAACCCGGAGAGAGCTTACTAACCGTTGACGAGTCGGAGTACCAACAGCCCTCAATTTCAGAACAGGCTTTCGAGCAGGCCAATGCCGAAAAGCTAGCTGAAGATCTCGAGCGCTTTGAGCAAAATCCCCAAGGGATCGCCGAGTGTGAGTCTTTTGCACCTCCGGAGGAACTGGTGGGAGAAAACTACGAAGAAATGCCGCTGGAAAATATTTCGATCGACAGCGATTTCTGGCAAGAATCCACTGACCGCGACGCTGAGGGAGAAACAGCTTCAATGCCCCAACAAATTAGCATCGATCCCTGGAGCAACCCCCCTCGCGAAACGGCCTCAGCTCCCTTCTTAGAGGAAGAGCCTCCGGAAAATTAATCGCCGATGACTGCTTGATGAACGCAAATCGAACTTGGTATTTGGGACTGGATTTTGGGACGACCCATCTGCGGGGAACCTTGATCGATGTTCGCAACGGCCAGCAGTATCCCCTCAACTGGCAGCTAACCCATTCGCAGCAAGACAGTTCTGCCACCTGTCCGACGGTTGCTTACTTGAACTTGACCGGAAAACCGGAAGCGCCATCCTCTTCCAACCGCTTTGCGATCGGTGCCGAAGCGTTGGCGATGGGTCAGCGTTCGGCGGCCCCGGAAAGTACAGCCGCTCATCAAGGACTGTTGCTCGAAGACTTTAAGCCCTATCTCAATCTAGCGATTCCCTATTACGGTCAGATTCAACGTGGCTGGGAACCCACACTGCAAGTTTACGGTCGCGGCCAAGTTTCTCTGTATTGGTTGCAGCTCGCCCTCAAAGCATTGCTGGCGAACCTCAATCCTTCGGAGTCCAGCGCAAAAGTTGTGGCTGTGGGATTGCCTCGCGATCGCCTCAGCACTGCTTTAGCGAGCCTGGAAGGGGTTGTGATGAGCTGTCCTGCTGGATGGAGCGATGCTTACCGTTTTAACCTGCGAGAGGCGATTCTGGAGGTGGGGTTAGTCGAGCGGGAAGGGCAAATTTTCTTTGTGGAAGAGTCGATCGCGGTGCTATTGGGTTTGAGCGATTGGGAGGCCGGAAAAGGCCCCGGACGCACGGCCAGCGTTTTGCCATCGCCATCCGGTCTAACGCTGATGATTCACAGCGGTGCGGCCACGACAGAATTAGCTGTGGTGGAATTGCCGAGTCGTTTTAAGGATCTGAAGCATTCGGATTTTGGACTGCGAAATTTTCCTTACGGGGGAAATGCGTTCGTCCAAGATATTTTTTATCAGTTGCTCTATCCTCAGTGGTTGCCCCAGCAAGATTTTTTGGCGGAACTGGAGGTTGAGTTTCCCCAAGCAGGAACTCCTGACTTGGCGAAGCGGGAGCCGGCTCAGTCTGAACTGCGCGAGTTTTCGGGAGGGCGGCGCTTGCTGGCAACAGCGAAGCGCGTTTGGTTGATTTTACAGAAGCAAGAGGAGTTGAGCGCTCAATTGGGAACTCAAACTTGGAAGGTAACGCGCCGGGAGTTGGAAGAGAGAGCGATCGCGCCGTTCCTTGCGTGTTTCAATCGGGAACTCAATGCGCTGCTGAGCCAGCAAGGAATTGACCCCGGCGCGATCGCTCAGATCGTCTGTAGCGGGGGGATGGCGAGCGCGCTCTTCCCATTTCTCCAACAAGGATTGCAGCCCAAGTTTCCCCAAGCCCTGTGGCTGCAAGCACCGGAGCCACAGGAGACGAGTTTGGTGGCGGTGGGTTTAGCTCGCTTGCCTTTCTTCCCAAAAGTTCTAGACGCGATCGCCCACCAATATAGCGACTACTTCTTACTGCGGGAGTTGCTGCAAGTTTTTCCCAATCGCGCTGTCACCGTTGATGAAATTCTGCAATCCCTCGAACGCCGAGGAATCAACACTCGCAACTGCTCTCGCCGCATCCTCAATTACCTCCAAGGGGAATTACCCGCGGGTTTGATTCCCACAACAACAAATGCCCGTTGTCTTGACCTCTCGTCCCAGCAGAATCGCGACTATCAAGGGATTACCTCCGCACCGCTGTTTGAACCGGAGGATCTCTATCGCTACCGCCTCAATCGCAAGCAAAGCCAGCGCCTGAATCAATATCTCGCAGCTCTGATTTCTGGCGCTCAACAGCAGTGGGACGATCCGCTAGACTTCAACCTCAGTACTTTTACAGACGCTTAAAGAAGGCTTTGTCAGGGCTAAAACTCGAAACTTATCCTCAAGAAGCTGAGGAGTTAGAATTCTTTTCCCATGGGGATTTGAACCATCTCCGATTCGCGAGCGCGATGGGGCGCGTCCCTCTCTTCGCGCCCGCATTACCCGTCAAAAGTTTACAAGCATCAATTGTTGACTTTACGAAATCTTTAAATTCAATTTCCCGCTCTTTAAAGATTCAGTAAAGTTACGGAATTATCTCTAGCTTTATCTGTAGAAGCTACTTACTATGAGCAGAAATGCAGATTGAGTTAGCCAGATTTCTACCGTGACTACCACATTAAAATTCCCCAATCATAAGAGTTTATCTCGATTCTTTGGAAACTCTCCGATCGTTTGCGAAGAATTCTCAATTCCACCCAGTCTCGAACAGAAAATTCACAATTCCGCTCGCTGCAAGATTAAACGTTTTATCGATATTGTGGGAGCTGTGGTGGGCTTGGCGATCGCGGCGGTTTTGACAATTCCTATTGCAATTGCCATGCAATTAGACAGTCCCGGCCCCGTTTTTTACAGCCAAATTCGCTGCGGACTGCACGGAAAACTCTTCCGCATCTGGAAGTTTCGCTCGATGGTTGTGGATGCCGAGCGGAAAAAACATTTGGTCGAAAACCAAGCCTCAGGGTTCATCTTTAAAAACGACTGCGATCCTAGGATTACCCGCGTCGGCAGATTTCTACGCTCGACCAGCTTAGACGAATTTCCGCAGTTTTGGAATGTTCTCAAAGGCGATATGAGCTTAGTGGGAACTCGTCCTCCCACCCCCGATGAGGTCAAATGCTACGACAGCAACCACTGGCAGCGATTGCAAGTTAAACCCGGACTCACCGGCCAGTGGCAAACCCACGGTCGTTCTAAGATCGAAAAGTTTGATGATATTGTTTGTATGGATATCGAGTACCAACAAAAGTGGTCTCCGATTTACGATCTCAAACTCATTTTGAAAACCATTCAAGTTGTCTTGGCCCGCGAAGGTGCTTGCTAGCGATCGCGCCAGCTAAGACATTGAGTACGAAGTTCTTAAAATTATTCAGACTCTCAAATTGGTTTAACATTTCCCAGACCTCCCTTTATCGCTTTGTTCGTTGTTTGAATGAATCTGCCAACTTGGATTACGCTTTCTCGCCTTCTGGGAGTTCCATTTTTATTGTACGGATTGTCCAATCCGACCCCCTTCAGCCGCTGGTTGTGTTTGGGGGTTTTTCTGTTGGCGGCGGGAACGGATTGGTTGGACGGTTATCTGGCCCGCAAACTCGACCAAGTGACAGATCTCGGGAAGTTTCTCGATCCCCTCGTTGATAAGTTACTCGTTTTAGCCCCTCTGCTGGCGTTAATTGAGTTGGGTCAAGTGCCAGCGTGGGGCGTTTTTCTGATTTTAGCGAGGGAGTTGGCGATCGCGGGTTGGCGAGTCAACCAAGTCACCATTTCTGGGGCCAACATTTGGGGAAAGTTGAAAACGGTCAGTCAAATTGTCGCGATCGCTCTCTTAATTGCCCCGCTACCCGCAAGCTGGAAGCTAACCTCTCTCATCGCTTTCTGGGTTGCTGCGGCCCTCACCCTCATCTCCGGACTCATTTACATCCTGCCTCAAAAGGAGGAGAGGATCTCGTCATCGGTGGAGAAATCAACTTCCCCTTGATGGCGGCCGGAAGCAAGATAATCATTCTCGAACGAGTCTTGCAAGCCAGAGAGCAGATCGTATTCTGGCTTCCAATCCAACTCAGCTTTAGCTTTACTCACATCAGCAAAAAAGTGTTGCACGCGCATGGGAAATGCTTTGCGCTTGCCAAAATTAAACTGTGTGGGATCGTAGCGAACTAACTCCACGTCATCTGGAGATTTACCCGCCGCCGCCGCACAAGTCTTGGCGAGTCCGTTGAAGGTCACAGAGCGATCGCCTGAAATATTATAAATTTGTCCGATTGCTTGCTTGTTTCCCAAAACTGCCGCCATCGCCTGCGCTAAATCTCGTACGTGACCTAACTGAGTCAAATGTACGCCCTCTGCCGGAATGGGGATGGGGCGATCGCGGACAATGCGATCGAAAAACCACGCTTCCAAATCGTTATAATTTTTCGGCCCGTAAATATAGGTGGGTCGAATGGAAGTCCAAGGCAATTCAGCCGCAGCCAGATAAGCTTCCGTTTCGTGCTTTCCCTTGTGGCGGCTGTTGGGATCGACCGGATCGCCCTCAAAATGGGGCATTTGGTCGGACTTGAGATAAACGCCAGCAGAACTCACATAGACAAAATGCTCGACTCGATCGCGAAAAATCTCGGCGAGGGGTTGCGTGTCGCTTAACTCGCGACCATTATTATCAAAAACCGCATCAAATTTTTCTGCCGCCAGCTTTTCGCGCAACTGACTCGCCACCTTGCGATCGCCCTGAATTTGCCCCACGCCTTCCACTGGTGCGGGTTTATTGCCGCGATTAAAAAGAACCACCTCATGGCCCGCCTCCACCAAAACTTGGGTTAAGTAGGCTCCGATAAAGCGAGTTCCCCCCATCATTAAAATTCGCATTGTTCTTTGACCTCTGCCAGCACAACCTCTAACAGTAGCACCCGGGAAATCGATTCCCTCTAGTGCTTTGTCAATTTTCAATTGAGGTCGGGGGACGACGAGGGAGATGGGGAATTGGGGAATTGGGGAGATAAGGGGGAAATCGACAATTCCTCCTTTCTTCCTTGACAGACCACTAGAACATTGCGATTGAGGGAAAAGGCCTCCTCGCGATCGCCCTACGCGACACAATCGCCCTGGCAAACTCGCGCAGCCACCAAAGGCTGTATTAAGGTTAATCATCTGCCTGCATTACACTAAAGCAACATGACTGTGGAGAAAATTAGCGTGAAATCTTTCTGGAAAAAAACCGCGATCGCCCTGAGTGCAACCGCCTTACTGATGGCCAGTTGTGGCGATCGCTCCAACCCAGAAGCCAATCCCCTCACCAAAGACTGGGTTGAATACAGTCCCGAAGACGGCAGCTATCGCGTCAAATTTCCGGGAGAACCCACACAAGAAAATGATGCATCAATTGCTTACGAAGAAGGAGATTTCAAATATGCCGTTGGCGTGATTGATTTCCCCCCCGAACTCGACAACATTGACGAGAAGATCGACCAAATTATGAAATTGATGGCCGAAAGTGGCAGCACCATTGAGAAGCAGGAAGATGTTACCCAAAACGGACTCTCCGGGAAAAAACTGGCCATCAGTGCGGAAGAGACTAAGGTGAAAGTCCTGATGTTGGTTGACAAAAAAAGCAACAAAATCTATCAAGCTCTGGCAGGAACTGAGAAGGCCGAAGCTTCGCTGGACGCTCCCGAAATTGATGCTTTTATCGACTCGTTTGAAGTGACTGAGGTTGCCGACGAAAAAGCTGCCAACGACAAGACCGACTCCGATAAAAGCAGCGTTGAAGCCCCAAAATCCGGACTCTCAGACGCGATCGCGTCTGAGGGTAAAACCATGCTGGGATCGATGGCAAGAGCGCAGCAAGCCTATCATCTCGAAAAATCTGCCTTTGCCACCGCTGCTGACGATCTTGGATTGGGCATTCAACTCGACGGCGATCGCTACAAATATGCGATCGTTTCTGCCAATAGCGATCAAACCTACATGACGGCGACAGCCCAAAAAGCCGAAGCCAAAAGCTTTGCGGCCCTGGTCTTCCTCGACAAATCCGGCAAAATGAGCAAGTTTATTCTCTGCGAAACCGATGAGGCCTCCCAAGCACCGCCAGCCATACCAACCGTGGAAGGCGACGAGGCCGAATGTCCGGCCGGTTCCTCAAAAGTGTAGAAAAGGGAGGCAGTCAGCAGCGCCTGACGGCGGTTGGTTGTGAGTGCAGAATTCAGAGTAGGGGCTGGGTTTCCCTGCCCTTTCCAGAGTTCTTTTCTCCGTCCCTCCGCGTCTCTGTGGTTGTTCCCAAAAATCAAGGTAAGGGAAAGGTGAATCAGGCGCGATCGCGGCCAGCGGAAAATTGCCCCCTTCTCGCTCTCATAACACCTCCAGCCTAGATTGCTGCCACAAGTGCCATTCCGGCAAGAACCAATGATAGGATCGCAAATACCCTTATTGGTGAAATTGGATGGCAGAGACTCTTTTTTTTAATGCCCTGCGTCAAGCCATTGACGAAGAAATGGCTAGAGACAAAACAGTCTTCGTGTTAGGAGAAGACGTGGGTCACTATGGTGGTTCCTATAAAGTTACCAAAGATCTATACGAAAAATACGGCGAACTTCGGTTGCTCGATACCCCCATTGCGGAAAATAGTTTCACGGGGATCGCTGTTGGTGCGGCAATGACAGGATTGCGGCCGATTATTGAAGGGATGAATATGGGGTTTTTGCTCCTCGCCTTCAACCAAATTGCCAACAATGCCGGAATGCTGCGCTACACCTCCGGGGGCAATTTTAAAATTCCGATGGTGATTCGCGGCCCTGGCGGTGTCGGACGGCAGTTAGGTGCGGAACACTCCCAACGCCTCGAAGCGTATTTCCAAGCCGTTCCCGGCTTAAAAATCGTCGCCTGCTCCACGCCTTACAATGCCAAGGGACTGTTGAAAGCAGCGATTCGCGACGAAAACCCAGTACTCTTTTTTGAACACGTTCTGCTGTATAACCTCAAAGAAGATTTACCCGACCATGAGTACCTCGTTCCCCTCGATCGTGCCGAAGTAGTTCGTCCGGGGAAAGATGTGACGATTTTGACCTACTCCCGAATGCGTCACCATGTCATGCAAGCGGTGAAGAAACTGGAAACAGAAGGGTACGATCCCGAAGCGATCGATCTGGTTTCTCTCAAACCCTTGGATATGAAAACGATTGGCGACTCCGTTCGCAAAACCCATCGCGTCATTATTGTCGAAGAGTGTATGAGAACGGGGGGAATTGGCGCAGAACTCGTTGCCAGGATTAACGAGCAGTTGTTTGATGAGTTGGATGCTCCGGTCATACGGCTCTCTTCCCAAGATATTCCAACTCCTTACAACGGAACGTTGGAAAATTTGACGATCGTGCAGCCCCAGAAAATTATAGAAGCCGTTCGCAAACTGATGGCGCTACAAATTTGAACCGCGAGCTGCCAGAGGTGGTTTGTTTGCGCGCAGCATCACCGACCGCCGACCCCAAAAAACCCTTAAACATCAACGAGCAACAATGCAAAAACAGCGTTCAATTATTGCCCTAATTCTCATGCTGGCGATCGCTGCAATTGTCTTTTTAGTCCAGATTCCGATTCCTCTCGGTTTGGATCTCAGAGGCGGGGCCCAGCTCACCATTCAGGTTAAACCGACCGAGGAGGTCGCCCAAATCACCCCGGAAAATCTCAATGATGTCAAACAGGTGATCGCCAACCGCATTGATGGTTTGGGAGTCTCCGAACCGATCGTGCAAACGGCGGGAGCGGATAAAGTTTTGGTGCAATTGCCAGGCGTGAGCGATCCGCAGCAGGCCGAACGGGTGTTAGGCGGAACGGCCCAACTGGAATTTCGCCAGCAAAAGCAGGGAAGCGAGGGAGAATTTCGCATTCGGTTGCAAGAACGAGGGGTTGCGAATTTGGAGCTAGAGCAACAGCGATCGCAAAAAGATCCCGATGAGGAAGCGATCGCGGCGACCCAAGCCAAAATCGATAAAGCCAACAACGCGATCGGCGATCTCTTCGAGTCTATAGACCTCACGGGGAAAAATCTCGATAATGCCAACTACTCCCCCATGCAAATTGGCGAAGGTTGGCAAGTAGACTTGCAGTTCGACAGCGACGGGGGGCAAAAATTTGCCGAACTGACCAAAGGAATTGCGGGAACGGGACGAACGATCGGTATTTTCCTCGACGATGTTTTGATTAGCTATCCAGTGGTTGACGCGGAATATGCAGCAACGGGGATTTCTGGCGGACGCGCCACCATTAGCGGTAACTTTACCAGCGATACGGCTAGCGAACTCGCCATTCAACTGCGCGGCGGGGCCTTACCTTTCCCGGTGGAAGTGGTTGAAAATCGTACCGTTGGGGCAACTTTAGGACGAGATAGCATCAATCGCAGCATTATTGCCGGGATTTCCGGCCTGGTTTTAGTGTTTATTTTTATGGGACTGTACTATCGTCTCCCCGGTTTAATTGCCGATGTCGCTTTGATTATTTATACGCTGCTGACGCTGGGGTGCTACGCCTTGATTGGGGTGACCCTCACCTTACCGGGAATTGCCGGATTTATCCTCAGCATTGGCATGGCGGTGGATGCGAATGTCCTGATTTTCGAGCGCACTCGCGAAGAACTGCGATCGGGGAAAACGCTCTATCGCTCGGTTGAGTCTGGGTTTTACCGAGCGTTCTCCAGTATTTTAGATAGCAATGTGACGACCTTAATTGCTTGTGCGGCTCTGGGATTTTTGGGTTCGGGGTTGGTGAGAGGATTTGCGGTGACTCTGGCCATTGGCGTTATTGTGAGTATGTTTACAGCTCTCACTTGCAGTCGGACTCTCATGCTACTTGTCGTTTTGAGCGTACCGGGGATTCGCCAAAAACCCGAACTGTTTTGTCCCAATTTAACGGCTTCTGCCAGCACTTAGGGAGGGGGAGATCTTGAAACTCAATATTATTAAACAGCAACGGTTGTGGTGGACGGCTTCTGCTTTGGCTGTCTTGGCCAGTATCGCAGCGATGGCGATCTCGTTTGCCCAGTTTAGCGCGCCGCTGCGTCCGGGTTTGGATTTTATTGGCGGGACGCGATTGCAACTGGGGTTGGACTGTTCGGTGGAGGGACAGTGCGCGCAACCCATTGAAGTCGCTCAAGTGCGAGAGATTTTATCCGGACAAGACTTGGAAGGGAGTAGCATCCAAGTGGTGGATAAATATGCGCTCTCGGTTCGCACGAAAGAGTTAAAGGTTGACAAGCGATCGCAGTTACAACAGGCCCTAGAGGAAGAAATTGGTCGCTTTGACCCGAAAACCATTCAAATTGATACGGTGGGGCCAACTATCGGTCAGGAGCTATTTGTTTCGGGCTTTTTGGCGCTGATTGTCTCTTTCTTTGGCATTATTGTCTACCTCAGTTTCCGCTTTAAGCTCGATTATGCGCTGTTTGCAATTGTTGCCCTGTTTCACGATGTTTTTATCACGGCGGGTGTTTTTGCCATTTTAGGGCTGACGATTGGGTTTGAAGCCGATAGTTTGTTCTTAGTTTCGCTGCTGACCATTACCGGTTTTTCGGTCAACGATACGGTGGTCATTTACGATCGCATCCGCGAAACGAGCGATCGCGCCGCCGCACAAGAAGACGAAGGACTCCGAGAGAATCTTTCCATTGAAGAGATAGTTGACGCGGCGGTTAACCAAACCCTCGGTCGGTCGATCAATACCACCCTCACCACCGTTCTCCCCCTGCTGGCGATTTTCCTGTTTGGCGGAGGAGCGTTGAAATTTTTTGCCCTAGAGCTAATGATTGGTTTTATCTTGGGGGCGTATTCGAGTATCTTTATTGCCAGCACGCTGCTCGCCTGGTGGAGACATCGCCGGGAAGAAGCGGATGGAGTCGGCGTTGCGGGGTCGCCACAGGATATGCTCTCAGAAACCGGTGCATCGGACGAGCTGTGAGGGAAGTCTCAAGCTGCTGTAGTCGTCGATGAGCGATCGCCAATGACGGATGGTAAATTACCCGCACCGATGGATATCAATTTAGAACGGCAGATGAGAAGGTTATACAAACTTTCCATTTACCGTCGGTGGTTGTTTATCGTCTCGTGCTGGCTGAGTCTGGGTCTATTTGGCCTTTGGGGACTGCGCGAATCGATTGCTCTGGGGTTAGAGCATTTTACCTGGGCCTTAGTTCGATATAGCGTTATTTTCAGTCCCATTCCGTCGTTGTGTGTTGGCTTTTGCGTTAGCGTCACCGTCGCCGCCTTAGTTTGGCAGAGTCGCAATATTCTCTTTGGTTTTTCGCCGCAGCACCGAAAGCGTTTGGAGGTGCAGGTGATGAAAATTCGCACCATGGGGAAGCGCCACCCTTTGTGGAAGCAAGTGTGTCAGTAGCGGCGTATCAGTACGCTGAGAAGGAAAATAGGATTGGCAACCAACCGCAACTGGTAGGAGAAAAGATGAATATCCCGAATACGCTGGCAAACGATCTGAAGCAGTACTTGAGTTCTCAAGCGCAACAAGGCGATCGCGCCGCTCAAAACTTGCTCGAACAACTGCAACAACTCGAACGGGAAGCGCTAACCAACCCCGGACAGGTTTGGTTTTCTGCACCTCTGGGAACCGAAGAACTGGGGTGCTGAGATCAATCGAAAACGAACGAAAAACGAGACTTACACAACGGCATAAGTCTCGATCGAAATTACTCCAGTTCGCTATCTTCTCCGGCCATCAAGCGTCCCCAGGAAGCGAGGAGAACTTGGAAGATTTGGACAGTCGCTAAAACTGCATTCTCCGAAATTAGACCCGACCAAAATAAGCCTATTCCCGCGAACGAAAGCGACGCACTTGCTGCAATTAAAAGGCAAGTGAGGTTGAATTTTAGGCGCGATCGCCGTCGGCGTTCTCGTTCGTCCAGGTTGGATTGCGAACTTGGCGTTGCAGAGTCGCGTAAGATAACAATTGCGATCGCGCGATCGCGCTTTGGCTGGAAATTCATAGAGCAGTCCTTCTCATCGATCTGTTAATGTCTCTATGAAACGGCTTCCTTTCTTGCGTTCGGAGTTGAGACATCGTTGATTTTTGCAGTCTGGCAACGTGCCGCGATCGCGGATTGCTGACTTATTGTTTAGTTCGGGATGCTCTTGGAATTGAGAGTTAAGATGCGATCGCAAGGACTCAATTCGCATTTATGCCCAGATCCCTAAGAGTTGCATCCCAACACATTCAACGGGTCAAGCAATCGTTGCTGCGAAATGGATTTGCGCGACAGATCGATACTAGCAGTGGATTTACAAATGTCGATGTCCACCATCAGCAACTTCCTCAATGGCCGGCCCGTGGATTGTTTGAATTTCATGGAAATTTGCGATCGCCTCGGACAAGACCATAAAGAAATTGCCGATTTTGGCGATCGCGACAGGCCCGCAAACCCCCTTCCAGAGGCGAGCGAACAAATCGAAGAGCGAGAAATAGCCACCTACATCGAACGTCCTCCCATCGAAGCACGCTGCACTGAAACCATTCTGCAACCTGGTTCTTTGTTGAGAATTAAAGGCTCGAAGCGGATGGGAAAAACCCTCCTGATTGACCGCATTCTGGCCCGTGCGACCAAAGCCAACTATCGCACCGCTTCCCTCAGTCTCTTGCTCGCAGATGGAGCGGTGTTAAACGGACTCGATGAATTTCTCCGTTGGTTCTGCATCGTTGTCAGCCGTCAACTGCAACTTCCCGCTCAACTGGAAGAGTATTGGGAGCCAGAGTTAGGGAGCAGCTACAACTGCACCCTCTACTTTGAGGAAAATCTGCTCGGTCAGATCGACAGTCCCCTGGTTCTCGCTTTGGATGAGGTCGATCGGATTTTCTCCGCCGGCAAAATTGCAGGCGACTTTTTGGGGATGCTGCGAGCATGGCACGAAAAAGCCAAAAGCCGTCCCCTCTGGCAAAAACTGCGGCTCATTGTCGCTCACTCCACCGAGGTCTATGTCCCCCTCGACATCAACCATTCCCCCTTCAATGTTGGCGTTCCCATCGAGTTACCGGAGTTCAGTGCGGAACAGGTGCAGGATTTAGCACGGCGACAGGGATTGACTTGGAGTCAACAGGAAGTTGGATCGCTGATGGACTTGGTGGGAGGTCATCCCTATCGGTTGCAACGAGCGATTTATTGTTTGAAAAATGGGGAAGTGACGTTCGAGCAATTGTTGAAAACGGCTTCCACCGCAGCGGGGATTTATAGCAGCCACTTACGGGGATTGTTGTGCAATCTTCGCCGCAATCCAGAGTTAGCAACAGCAATGAAACAGGTTGTGGAAACGGACAAACCAATCTCTTTGGAAACAACGCAAGCCTTCAAGTTACAAAGTCTGGGATTGGTCGTGCTAGAAGAGAACAATGTTCGGCCTCGCTGCAATTTATATTCTCAATATTTCCGAGAACGATTGTAGGTTGGCGTTGAGTGCAAGCGAAACCCAACACCATATCCGCGAGGTTTATTTTCTATTGGGTTGCACTGTCATTTAATCCAACTTACTGAGTTTCTTGATTCGCTATCTTTATACTAAGATGAGTTGTGCTGGAAGAGAATAATGTTTGGTCTTGCCGCAATTTATATTCTCAATATTTCCGAGAACGATTGTAGGTTGGTGTTGAGCGCAAGCGAAACCCAACACAATGTCCGCAAACTTTGTTTCCTGTTGGGTTGCACTGTCGTTTAACCCAACCTACTGAGTTCCTTGATTGCGCTATTTTCAAACAGCTCAAAAGTTCCATGAATTTACAAGCTAATCCCGAACCAACCTACCAATATCAAGTTGGCGGAAGCTTAGCCGCAGATGCGCCAACCTATGTTGTGCGTCAGGCGGATCGAGAGCTTTATGAAGGGTTGAAAGCGGGAGAGTTTTGCTATGTTTTGAACTCGCGACAAATGGGAAAGTCGAGCCTGCGAGTCCGCACAATGGAGCGATTAAAAGCTGAAGACGTTCGCTGTGCGGCGATCGATCTGACCACGATTGGCAGCGAGAATGTCACTCCAATGGGGTGGTATATGGGGATTTTTTTCGAGCTGGTAAATGAGTTAGCGTTGGGAGACAAAATCAACCGTCGAAAGTGGTGGAAGGAAAGAAAAGAGGATTCGCTCGTACAGCGGTTGCGACAGTTCATCGAAGAAGTTTTATTGACAGAGATCGCAGAAAATATTGTTATTTTTATTGACGAAATTGACAGCGTTCTCAGTCTCAATTTTTCGACCGATGACTTTTTTACTTTTATTCGTGCTTGTTACAACCAGCGGGTCGATAAACCGGCTTACAAGCGGCTGACATTTGCTTTGTTAGGCGTTGCTACGCCATCAGATTTTATTCAAGACAAGAAGCGAACGCCTTTTAATATTGGTCAAGCGATTGAACCTTGCGGTTTTAAGTGGGAAGAAGCACAGCCGCTCGTACAAGGCTTGAGGGGACAAGTTGGGAATCCGCAAGCAGTTTTACAAGAGGTTTTAGCTTGGACGGGAGGGCAACCTTTTTTAACGCAGAAAATTTGCAAGTTAATCGTTGAAAATATCGAAACAGGTGGCAATTCTAGCGAGAAAGATTTAGTCGAAAATATTATCTACAAAAAAATCATAGAGAATTGGGAGTCACAAGATAATCCAGAACACTTGCGGACGATTCGATCTCGCTTATTTAAAAATAAAAACAAGCTGGTGAGATTATTGGGATTATATCAACAGATTTTACGGCAAGGAGAAGTTGCTGCCGACGATAGTTGCGAGCAAGTTGAGTTAAGGCTTTCTGGATTAGTTATCAAGCAACAGGGACGATTGAGAATCTATAACGATATTTACCAATCTGTTTTCTACAACGATTGGGTGAATGAGGTTTTAGAAAATTTGCATCCTTACGCCGAATCAATTGCCGCTTGGATTCGTTCTCGCTGTCAAGACAAGTCTTATCTTTTGCGCGGTCAAGATTTACAAGATGCTTTGGGGTGGTCGTTGGGCAAAAGTTTGACCAATGAAGATTATCAGTTTTTGGCTGCTAGTCAAGAAGCAGACAAGCAAAGTCTGGAAAAAGCTCTAGAAACTGAGAAACAAGCCAAACAAATTTTGGAAAATGCACAAAAAGAAGCAAGAAAAACAATCCGAAAAGGATTTTTTGGACTAGCTATTATTTCTGGATTAGTAATTCTAATAGGAGGGTGGGGTAGTTTTTCATTTCACAAGGTACGAAATAAAGCTGCTATTGCTAACGAAAGCGCTCAACAGTCCGATCGAGAACTTGCTAGCGCAAGATCGAAGCTGGAGAAAGTAAATCAGGAGATTGCTTTAAAGAACCAAGATTTAGATTCCAAAGACCGAGAACTAGAAAATTTTCGGCAGCAAATCTTGGTTTTTGAAAAAAATAACAAACAAGTCAATCAAAAAATAAAATCTTCGGAACGAGAATTAGCTACAGCACGCCAGCAAGTCCAACAGGCAAGATCTCAATTCCTTTCCGCTAAAGCACAATCCAACCAAGTTTACGCCGAAGTAAAGAACAATAACGCTTTACTGGAGCAAGCCAAGCAACGCCTACAAAAAGTCCATCAAAAATTGAAAGACACAGAAACAGCGAGAAAAAATGCCAAGCGATCGGAGCAAAAGGTTTATGCAGAGCTACAAGACGTTAAACAAGAATACGAACAAACAAAAGAAAAATTGGAGCAAGCATTGAAAGATGCCGAGAGTTTGAGCAGTATAGTACAGGGATATCGAGAGGAAGATAGACTAGCTCAGACTATAGCTAGATTAGAGCGACAGGGTATTATAGATAATCAGATACTCAATTTAGTAACAGAAGAAAATAAGAACGAAAAAGTAGGGAATCAAATCGTTGGTACATCTAATCGAGATGATGAGATGACAGGCGATATAATGCTTCAAGGTAGTGGTTTAATAGCGCTTAATTTAGCAGCACTCTTTCGTCCACAATATGAAATAACTAACCAAAGACTGTTTATCAAAGAGACTCGTCTTGGAAGTATAAATGATCTTGAAATTCCTGTTAAGTCAACACTTGATTCTGTCACTGATTGGTTTCAACAAAATGATGCTGTTGCGATTGGTTTTAGTGAAGATATTGATAGACAGGCGATATTAGCTTCCGATCGAGTTTGTGAAAATATTCAATTTGGAGATCGCAGTGATGAAGTATTAATACTCCAAAGTAAACTAAAGAAAGCAGGATTTTACAATCACGAATTAACAGGAGAATTCGATTTGCCTACAAAGTTAGCTATAATGAGATTTCAAGAAAGTAGGGGCTTATATATTGGTGATCTTTATTCGTGTGGGCTTTTTTCGCCTTTAAGTCTCGATCAAAACGCTATTGTAAGATTTCCAATTTTATCTAATCGTCTAATATTAATAGTTGAGTCTTCTGTTAGTGGGAATGCTGGTAACCTAACTATAAATTCCAGTAGTACTTTAAATATGACAAACGCCGCGGCGTTTATCTCTTCTACGAGTGGTTATATAGGAACTGGTAGGATAACTGCATCTGCTCTCTTGACAGCTCCGGAACTTGGTATAGATACAGTAAAAAGCGAAAACGTACTTGAGTTACAAAAATGGCTTAGAGATAGAGGTTTTTATAACGGCCCGTTAAACGGAATTTGGAATGCTAAAACTCAAGAGGCAATCGATCGAATTCGTCGATATTATGGTATTAGTCCCTCTGGATATTATGACTTTCGTCAATATGAGTACCTTTACGCTATTCGAGACAATCGTTAATTTGGATTAAGACACGCCGACAATGCTAAGAGAATTATTGAAAAGAAAGTTAGACCAACTAAACGAAGAGCAACTTCAACAAATTGCTGACTTCACAGCCTCGATCGAGTCTCAGACCCACCAACGGGTAACATCCATCCCATTTTGGCAGCGAGCGACTGCGACAGAACGGGTGCAAAATTTCCGAGAATGGATTTCTCAACTCCCTCCAACAAACCATACCCTTCCCGATCGCGCTTTTGACCGCAGCAGCATTGATGAATCGCGATGACCGCAACCCTACTCATCCAAACTCAACCCACTCCCCTGACGGTTTCCTTCCCCGCGATCGCGCCCATGACTCGCGACGAGTTCTACACCTTTTGTCAAGTGAATCCAGACCTTCGGATCGAACGCACCGCCACGGGAGAGATTGCGATCGCGCCTCTCGCTTTCTCCGACACCGGAAACCGCAACTTTAACCTGGTTGCTCAACTGGGAATCTGGGCTGAGAAGGACGGGACGGGGTTAGGGTTTGACTCTAGTGCGGGGTTTACCCTCCCCAACGGAGCCATGCGATCGCCCGATGCAGCCTGGATTAGCACCGAACGGTGGAACGCTCTGAGTCCAGAAGAAAAAGCCTCTTTCGCGCCCATTTGCCCGGATTTTGTCATCGAACTGCGCTCCGCCAGCGACAGCTTGAGCAGGTTGAAAGCCAAGATGCAAGAATACATCGACAACGGCGCAAAGCTCGGTTGGTTAATCGATCGCCAAAATCGCACCGTCCATCTTTATCGTCCCGGTCGATCGCCTGAAGTCCTCAACAATCCCGATCGCGTCAGCGGCGATCCCGAACTCCCCGGTTTCAGCCTTCCGATGGCTAAAATTTGGTAACTCCCGCTTCCTGCGAACGCAGACGCTACACCCGCGATCGCGCAGAAAATTTAAATTTATACGGAATTGCGATCGCTAGGTGCGTATAGCGAATAGGACCGACTGTGCTTGTTGCGATCGCGCAGAAAAAAGAGTCAGGGAATCTGCCGCTGTTTGTCCATTCTCTCGCCGGAGGACTTGACTGCGATGGAAATTGCAATTGCTTGGATTGCCCTGGGTAGCATCTGCGGAGCGGTATTTGGCAAGTTATTTGAGAAAAAAGAAGAAGAACCCAAAGAGAAGTACGAGATCGATATCAACATCAAGGGTTCCATTAACCGAAAGTAAAAGATAGGCGTTTCCAACCTCTGGGTGCGTGCGTTCTGCAAATTGTGACTCGCATCACCTCACCCGGTGACAGCTTTCACCACAGTTCATGAGAAATGTCAACCGCACTCTTGCGGAGGCAAGCCATAATGAAGGGGCAAACAACGGTGGGGAGGCAGTTGCAAATGTTAGAAAAACTTTTTCTCGCGTGTACGGTTACGCTATCGCTGTACTTCTTTGTGCAACTGGGTGCAACTTCTACCAACCCGTCTTTTCTGGGCGAGACTCAAACAGATGCCCAACATTTCATCGCCAGAAGTTCGTTGAACCTCGAACATTGAGCGCGAGCGGGTCGCGACCCACTCGATAGCGCGACAGCTTATGATGAAGAGAGTTGCGAGTTCCCTATAGAAGTGGGGAACTCGCACCCATCTCGCTCTGGGCAAAATCTTATGTCTCTTCCGATTGTTGCTGTTATTGGTCGCCCGAATGTGGGGAAATCGACCCTCGTCAATCGTCTGGCCAGCACTCAGAATGCGATCGTTCACGACGAACCGGGAATTACCCGCGATCGCACCTATCAAAAAGCGTTTTGGCAGGATCGAGATTTTCTGCTCGTCGATACGGGGGGATTGGTCTTTGACGACGATACCGAATTTTTACCCTTCATTCGAGAGCAGGCGATCGCGGCCCTCACAGAAGCCTCTGCTGCGATCTTTGTCGCCGACGGCCAAACCGGCCCCACCACCGCCGACCGCGAATTAGCCTTGTGGTTGCGGCAACAGAGCGTTCCCGTTTTCCTAGCTGTCAACAAATGCGAATCGATCGAACAAGGCGAAATTCAAGCTGCCGAATTCTGGGAACTTAACCTCGGCGAACCCTATCCTGTTTCTGGCATCCACGGTAATGGCACGGGAGAACTCCTTGATGTCCTCATCTCCCACCTCCCACCCAACGACGAGATTCCCGACACCCCAGAAATTAAAGTGGCGATCGTCGGTCGTCCCAACGTCGGCAAGTCCACCCTACTCAACACCATTACCGGAGAAAAGCGTTCTATTGTCAGCCCGATCTCCGGCACAACCCGCGACACCATCGATATGGTGGTCGAACGCGACGGCAAGACCTACCGCCTCATCGACACGGCCGGAATTCGTAAGAAAAAGAAGGTTGAGTACGGTGCGGAGTTTTTTAGCATTAACCGCGCCTTCAAAGCCATTCGCCGTTCCGATGTGGTGTTGCTAGTCGTCGATGCAGTAGACCGCATTACCGAACAAGACCAAAAGCTTGCCAACCGAATTATTGAGGAAGGACGCGCCGCCGTTATCGTGGTTAATAAATGGGATGCGGTGGAAAAGGATTCCTACACGATTTACGAGTACGAACGGCACGTCCAAGATCGCTTCTATTTTCTCGAATGGGCCGAAACGCTCTTCATCAGCGCCCTCACGGGCCAGCGAGTTGAGAAAATTATTGGGGCGATCGACCGGGCCGCCGGCGAACATCAACGCCGCGTCACCACTGCAACTATTAATGAAGTCTTGCAGGAAGCGATCGCTTGGCACTCTCCTCCCACCAGCCGCCAAGGTAAACAGGGCAGAATTTATTACGGCACTCAGGTCAGCGTCCAACCGCCCGCGATCGCGCTGTTTGTCAACGATCCCAAGCGCTTTAATGAAGGGTATCGCCGCTATATTGAGCGTCAGTTTCGCCAGCAACTCGGCTTTGCCGGAACCCCACTGCGTCTTTTTTGGCGGGGCAAGCGGGTTCGAGAGGGAGAACGCGGTGCGAACCGGGCCACAAAGGTTTGATATGAAATTTACTTGATTAACCGATCTTTGAGTTGCCTCTAAGTGCGAACGAATATCCCTGTCTCCTGTGATTTGACTCGCCTAAACCCAGATTTTTCTGGGGGGTTTTGCCCCCCAGACCCCCCATCGGGGGCGTAACGCCCCCCCCGAACCCCCGACGTATGGGTTGACTCGCTGGCCTCTTAATTGTGGAGCAACTTTTAGACTAGTGGTTAGTTCAGATCTGGTATGAGTCAAGTCCTCAAAAGGATTTCATATGAGACTCATCTCGTCGAGGAAAAATGAGTTTATCGGGAGGGCGATCGCGGTTGTAGCAGTCCTCCTTTTTTGAGGGAATATTGCAACGATCCCAGCCTTGTTTCCAGTTCTTCTCGGAGTTTTTGCGTGGGTTGATACAGAAAGATTTTGGCGTTTTCCGGCAACTCGAAGGTCGCCAAAACTTCTGGCTGAGGCGGGTACGAAAGCAAGAGCAAGCGCACATCTTCATCGAGCAAGTAACTGAGAGAAATTAAATTTCCCTTATTTGTCCAACTATTACCGCGATCGCTAATGACGAGGGGACGATCGACCCGATTAATCACCTCAGCAACCTCCGCGTTGGCGACGCTGACCCCTTTACTCCACCAACTTGGCGAGAATGCACTGACCGCACACGAGAGAATACTTCCCGTCAGAACGAGGGCAAACAGACCTTTCCACAACCCTTGTTTGGCTGGCAGTTTCTGTGCAAAAAAATAGGCAACTGCAAGCTGAATTCCAGGGAACGAACAAATTAAGTAGCGAGTGACAGAAGAACGCTTGCCGCCTATTACGAGATCGGGTAACGCCAAGATGAGAAAAGGGACAAAAATAGCAGTAAAAATAAAGAGATATGTCGAACGAGATGTTCGTCGAAAAACAAGGTAGAGAGATGCAAAAATGCAGATTGCAACGGGAAGTCTGATGGCGTAAGTCCAAAAACTATCAATGCCAAAGTCTAAATCGAAGAAGGGAGAGGTAAATCCCAGAATCCAAAACTTAATTAAATAGAGCAATCCGACTGATGCTTTCGTCCAATCGGAGGAACTAATGGCTCGTTCGTGACTGAGGGCGATCGCGCTCAACCAGGGCGAGTAAAGGAGTAAAGTTAGCGCTATCGCGCCCAAAAACTTGAACAAAATTTCTCTTGTCTTTAAAAGGCAAACATAAAGTCCTTGAGCAAAAAGTGTCAGCACAAAAAATAGGTGGGTATATAAACCCAAGGTGCAAAGAATGCCATACAGCATCCAATTTTTCCAACTTCTCAAACGAACTGCGCGCAAGAGCAATAAGCTACTCCCCAATAACGCAACTGTCAGCAAGCTATACTGCCTTACGGTTTGAGCAAATAAGATATCGAAGGGAGAAAGTGCGAGAAAAGCTGTTGCAACTTCGGCAGCGAATCGAGTGGCAAAGAGTTCTTTTGCCAAAGCATAGATTAAGGGTAAAGATAGCAAGCTCAGCAACGCAGGAAGCATTCGAAAGATCGCGATCGCGTTGCCAAATCTCTCCATCCAAAAACGAGCTAAAACATAATATAGAGGTGGATGCTTTGTGTCTTCCGTAATAAGCGTTTTAACCGTATCAACAACAGTTGTTTCGGGTTTAATTTGTTGATGCTTTTGTAGTGATTCGGGCGTAACAATCCGATCGGCAAAAATTTCGCGATCGATCTCTCGATTGGTAAAACCAGCAATCCGATAGGTGCTGTAAACCTCATCAAACCAATAGACTTTGTAGTCAAGATTGAAAAATCGGAAAAAGATTCCGAGAAAAATAAAAAGCAAGATCGAATACTTAAATATTTTCCGATTCATTATTAAATCCTGTGTGGGGTAGGTTGAGCGATCGCTTAATAGAAAACTCTCTTTGTCTAGTAAAGCGCCGTAACCCACCAAAGCCAAGACTTTCAATTCACCTTTTCAATGCTTTCTAAAATTCCCACAGCATTAAATATCCTGGATAAACGAGTTTAGCTTGTCGCTTGTACTTTTCTTCGACTATGGCCAGCAACTTAGAAGAAGGATTATATAAAAAGATCTTTTCGTATTTTTCTGGAATCTCAATTGTTATTGGCTGAGGTGTTAGCAACAGTGTCGTCTCAGGTTTCAGAAGATAGCTCAGAGAAACAAGATTGCCAACATTAATCTCATTATTATCGCTAACCACCAGTGGTTCGGGAACTCGATTAATCAGTGCTGCAATCTCTGGATTGCTATAACTTGAAGATTTGTTCCACCAAGTTTGAGCTTGAAAGCTGACAGCACAGGACACTACTCCGGCGGTGACAATGAGCGCGATCGCGATCTTTCCAATTCGACGCTGAATCGCCCTAGAAGAACTCAATTGCAAAGTCAAAACATAAGCAACAGCAAGCTGAAAGCCAATGTAACACGGTAGAAAATATCGACCAACACTCGAGCGAACTCCACCAAAAATGAGGTCGGGAACAATCAGTGCAAGAGCATTAACAGCGATCGATAGGATAGGAAAAAGCCAAACTTGCTTGGGAGTTTGGCGGCAAAAAAGATAGAAGAGGACGACCAGAAAAATGAAAACAAGTGGCGGAACGAGATAAGTAAAAGAACTTTCTAATTCCAAACCATAGTCGGCAAAAATACTGCTGAGATTTAGCCCCCAAAGTTTAGCCAAAAAAGCGAAAGATTCTGCTCTCGTCGTCCAAGACGTTTTGTCGGCAACCTGAGAGTAATTGGTCGCAATTACCCACAGCCAAGGTGAAAAAAGCAAGAGAGCAAGGCTAGAAGATAGGGCGAAAAAGAGAAGCGTTTTGGTCGGGCGAAATCGCTCGATAATGAGAAGATAAAGGGCGTGAGCGATCGCGACTAAACCCGAAAAGAGAAAGGTATAAAAACTGAGCGCTAAAGTAACCGTGTAAATCCCCCAAGCAACCAATAACGATCGCGTCGAAACGTGCTGCTGCGTCAGCCGAATTCCTCTGAGGAATGCCGCACCTGCGAGCAGAATTGCAATAGTCCACAGACTGTATTGTCGCGCTTCTTGGGCGTACAGCACGTGGAATGGGGAAACAGCCACCAGTGCGATCGCGCACCATCCTACAGCTTGGTTGCGAAACAGTTCCCAACAAAGCCAATACAATGCTGGGAAAACCAATAAACTCAAAATCGCCGAAAGGCTGCGGATCGCCGCCACCGAACTCCCCCACCAGCGCACCCAAAAATGTGCCATCAAAAAGTACAGCGGCGGGTGTTCTGGGTGTTCTATAAGCATCGCTAACGTATCGCGCAAATCCTTCTGCGGACTGGGACGCTGAAACGCCAATAAATCTTCAACCGCGATCGGTTTCCCTACAAACGTTCCGAGAAAAACCTGCTTGCCGTTATAACCATTAATTCGGAGCGAAGTGTAAACTTCATCATGCCAGTAAACTTTGCGATCGAGATGGGCGAAGCGAAAAAAGATTCCCAAAATTAGCGAGATCGTAAGAAACCACCTGAGCGCGTTTTGAGAACGAAAGAGACGAAGTAACAAAGTATTTTTTAAACAGCACCTGACGGTGAGGGTGTTGGATTTGGGGTGTCGGGTGTGGGGGAATTAGTGAATTGGGGAATTTGGGAGATTCTTCATTGAGCATGGAACTTGTCCCTTTTGCAAGAGTGCCTATTCCCTGAACTCTGAACTCTGATACCCCGAACTCACGTCGGAATTGCCTCTCCCGGACGCAACTTTGCCCATTTCCCCGTTTCTCTGAGAAAACTTTGACACCCCACAACATCCCACTCCATTTCTACGTAGTCGAGTCTGGGGCGAATGTTGACATTAATGGTGGGTTCTTTGGGTTCAAAGTCCGGCTCTTCGGTTAGGTGAGGTTGTTGATGCTGAGTTTCTACCGCGTGGTAAGTCTGGCAGCGATCGACAAAATAGCAGTTCACACAAATACACATGGGGCTAACTCCATCGTGCTTTTTGTTAATCTAGCTCACAAAGGCTCTGAGATGGAGCGTTGTCGGGTTGATTTTTGTAAGTTGATGGCATTAAGTTACGAATCTTCATACCTTGCACCAGAGAATTGGGCGTTTAGCCTTGAGTGGTTGCCGCAACCCGCCTATTTGGTTGGGGGAACGGTGCGAGATGCGCTGCTCGACCGCCAACGCGACTCCTTCGATCTGGACTTTGTTTTGCCCGATCGCGCCATAGAAACCGCTCGTCGCATCGCTCAGCAGTGTCAGGCGGGGTTTGTGGTGCTGGATGCGAAGCGACAAATTGCGAGGGTGGTTTTTGAGGGAGGAACGGCAGATTTTGCCCGACAAGAAGGAGACAGCTTGGAAGTCGATTTGCGGCGGCGAGACTTCACCATCAACGCGATCGCCTACGATCCGCGCGCCCAAACCCTCATCGACCCCCTACAAGGACTCCAGGACCTAGAGAAAGGGTTGTTGCGGATGGTGTCGAAAGCCAACCTCAAAGACGACCCCCTCCGCCTCCTGCGAGCGTATCGTCAAGCGGCTCAACTGGACTTTCGCATTTCGCGTCGAACGCGATCGACACTGCGCCAACTCGCCCCTCGGTTACGCAGAGTTGCAGCCGAGCGGGTACAGGCAGAATTGGGATATCTCCTCGCCAGTGCAAGGGGCGGACGGTGGTTGAAAGCAGCCTGGAAAGACGGCTTGCTGGCGCTGTGGTTTGCCGACGCGAGTGCGGAGAACCTCCAGCAAGTTCAGCAGGTTGAACAATGCGCTTGGCTGTTGGGAAAAATTTGGGTGGAGTTGGATCGACAACTGCAAGGGAAGGCGACTGAGGGGTCTTTGTCTTTGCTCGGTTTGGCGAAGTTGGCTTGTTTGGTGTCTTCGGCCCCCAAAGTTGCGGCCGCCCAACTGGAGGAGTTGAAGTATTCTCGCGCGGAAGTTCGCGCGGTTGCGATCGCCCTCCAACACTTACCGCAACTGCTCAAAGAAGCCACCGCGCCCATGAGCCTCAGGGAGCAGTATTTCTTCTTTCAAGAGGTCGGCCGCGTTTTTCCGCTGTTAGTGGTGTTGGCGGTGACGGTAGCGGCACAGGAGGACGTTCTGCGAGAGACTCAGGCAGTGGCCGCGATCGCCCCCCTGATTAATCGCTATATCGATCCTGACGATCCGGTCGCTCACCCCACTCCCTTGGTGACGGGGAACGAACTGATGCGATCGCTCCAACTTTCCCCTTCTCCCCTCATCGGTCGGTTGCTGACCGAAATTCAAATTGCTCGCATTGAGGGAAAGCTGGCGACTGTTGCCGAAGCCCTTCGTTTTGCCGCAACCTTAGTAGACTCAGCTTAACGAAGCTGTCGGGAGTCGGGGGACAAGGAGGACAAGGGGAGTTGGGGAGAAATTCATTACTCTGAAACCATAATCCTGAACTCTGAACTCATAACTCTGAACCCATAACTCTGAACTCTATGTGACTTGAGTGCTATCCCAGCGCCCTTCAATCTGTTATAAAACTTAAATAATAGTTAAAAATCTAAATAAACTCCAAACTGATGCTAAGGATTTTCAGCGATTTTGACGGCCCCATCGTCGATGTGTCGGAGCGCTACTATCGCGTTTACCAGTTTTGTCTCGAACAGATTGCCGAACCCAATCAACCCGTGACTCAGCTTTCCAAACCTGAGTTTTGGCGGATGAAGCGATCGCGCGTTCCCCAACAGCAAATTGGCATCGCCTCCGGGTTGGACGAACGCCAAGCACGGGACTTCGCAAAACTGCGGCGAGAAAACGTTCACAAACTCCCAAACCTCATTTACGATCGCCTCGTTCCCGGCGCGATCGCCGCCCTCGAAAAAATGCAGCGCGCCCGAATCGACCTCGCCGTTCTCACCATGCGGCGAGTGCGAGAACTCGAAGAACCCTTCAATCGTTACGATCTCGGACGCTTCTTTCCCGAAGACCGGCGCTATTGTCTGGCTGACGACTACGTGAAGACCGGAGATGTCAAAGACAAGCCCCTTTTGCTCGCCAGAGCCTTCGCCGAACTCCCCCAGGCGGCAGAAACCTGGGCGATCGGCGACACAGAAGCCGACATTGTTGCCGCCAAAACCCATAATGTAAAAATCGTCGCAGTGCTGTCGGGAATTCGCGATCGCGCCCAACTCGAACGCCATCAGCCCGACTTCATCGCCGACGATCTGCAAGCTGCCGTAGACTTAATCTGGGAGCAATCTTCCCTCTCCTTAGCGACAAGCTAAATTCTTCCCTTCCCCTAGCGCAGGAAACTGCTCATTAACCAGAAAATTAAAAACGTCGTACCCAGCTCCTCCATCACCGTCCAGAGCGCCGAATCGCTACCCGCACCGCCAAGTCCGTTCAAGTTCGCGATCGCCAACCCCAAGCCAATCCCGACCAGCAAGCCGACCAGCGCCAAACCCATGGCTCGGCCGAGACGATTTTCCTTGCGGTTGATAAAATAAACTGTCGCGCCAAATCCCAACGCCAGCATCAGCGAAATTAGAAGGGGGTTAAACAGCGCGATCGCTGCCAGCAGTACAAAAACCCCCGCCGGTAGCAAGATATCATTCCTAGAGGGTGTATCCACCAACCCTTGCAGCCAAGGGGGAGAATTTTTCAGGTCAATTGGCGGCCCCTTTGGCGGCGCTTCAACCGTTCGTTCGGGAAAGCGAATTCGCTCCGGAACTTTAATTTTTCCCTCTTGGCGCATCTTCAAGCGATCCATAATAATCGCATCGTAGGCAGCCTCGATACTTTCGACAAGCTTGCTGTCATCGCGATATTGTTGACTGAGACGACTTTTGGCATTTTGGATTTCTTCAAAAGAAGCATCTCTTGTAACCCCAAGCGTTTCGTAGGGAGTGCGATCGCTCATCTAAAACCTCCGAGATATTCCCATATTTGCCTGCGATGATTGCAAAAACGACATTCTTAAGAATAGCGAACTCAACCGAGAAGGCTAAAATCTTGACAGCACTCTCCCAAGTTCCAAGACAAGAGTTTTCAGCATCAAGATCCTTGCTTTCCTCTCCAGCTAGTTTAGCCCGAACTCAGAACGAAAGTGTCGATCTTACGAGCGCCATCTTACTCATATTCTGCCATTTCTTCTGCTCGCCAGATGTCAATAATTATTGGCCTTCCCTGAGTTCTGCCTCCATTTTTGTCTAGAATGCTGAGTACGCCCCCGCGCAAATCCATCAACCGCGATTGAGTAACTTACCTAGTTTGTCCCAAGAAAGAGCTATGGCCATGCCACCTGCCAAAATTCTTGTTGTCGATGACGATCCTGCGATCCGAAATCTCATTTCCCGCTTTCTAAGTCAAAAAAACTATCAGATTGAGTCAGCGGATAATGGCAAGACGGCCTTAGAAATTTTTGCAAAATTTAATCCAGACCTCGTGATTTTGGACGTGAATTTGCCGGATGCCCTCGGTTACAATCTGTGCGAGGAAATGCAGAATCGGACGGATGTCTTCGTTCTGATGCTTACCAGTCGAACGGATACTGAAGATAAGGCGATTGGCTTTCGCAAAGGTGCAGACGATTATTTAACCAAGCCCTTCGATCTGCAAGAGTTAGAATTTCGAGTTGGGGCTATTTTAAAGCGGAAGCGCTCGGTTGCGCCTTCCCTTGGCAAGCAGTTATTAGTCTTCGACAATCTAACCATCGATCCCGATCGCCGAGAGGTGACAGTAGACGAAACTCTCGTCCCGTTCACTGCTTTGGAATTCAATCTTCTACATTTTCTAGCCAGCCACCCCGGTCAAGCGTTAAGTCGCCCCCAACTGATTAGCGAAGTTTGGGACTACTCGGAAATCGTCGGCGACCAGCGAGTGGTTGACGTTCATATCGGTCAAATCCGCAAGAAAATTGAACGCGACCCTTCCCAACCTTTGCTGATTAAAACCGTTAGAGGTTTTGGCTATCGGTTTGAAGCACCTTCTCAAGAGTAGTTATTTGTTGTGCTAGCAAGGTTAGGATTGCCATAACAGCCGGCCGATCGCACAAAATGTAATATCCAACACCTGCTTTTGGCCCGATGGGAAGGTTAGAATCAAAGTGGGCTGTGGCAGCGAGTTCCACGCAGCTCAATAGAGGTGGGGCCATGACAACAACTTTAAATTTTTCCGGACGGGATCTCTCTAGGATGACAGCAGAGGATGTCGCGCAGCTTGCTTTGCGCTTGGAAGGCGATGACTATGCCAATCCGTTTGCTGCGTTGGATGATTGGCATCTGCTTCGGGCGATCGCGTTTCAAAACTCGGAACTGGTCGAACCCTATTTGCACTTGCTCGATATCGAAGCGTATGACGAAGCGTAGTTCATGCTTCAAGGGAAGCGAGTTCTAATTGGCATCAGCGGCGGGATCGCTGCCTATAAGGTCTGCGATCTCATCTCTAGTTTATTTAAGGCGGGGGCCGAGGTTCGGGTTATTTTGACCCCAACGGCCGCTGAATTTATTACCCCCTTAACCGTTTCCACCCTCAGTCGCCATCCGGCTTATACCGATCGCGAATTTTGGCAGGCGACCCACTCCCGTCCCCTTCACATTGAGTTAGGAGAATGGGCCGATGTATTGGCGATCGCGCCCCTCACGGCCAATACACTCGGAAAACTGACCCACGGCCTGGCCGATAACCTCCTCACCAACACCGTTCTCGCCTCCCGCTGTCCCATCCTGCTCGCTCCGGCGATGAATACGGAGATGTGGGAACAGCAAGCCGTGCAAAATAACTGGCATCAACTGCTGCAAAATCCCCGCTATCGAAGCATCGGCCCCAGTGCGGGTTTGCTCGCGTGCGATCGTGTGGGAACCGGACGCATGGCCGAACCTGCATCCCTTTTCCTCGCCCTGCGATCGCTACTCCACACCCAAGGACAACAGGACTTGCGAGACAAGCGCATCTTAATTAATGCTGGGGGGACGCGCGAGCATCTCGATCCCGTCCGTTTCATTGGCAACCCTTCCACCGGGAAAATGGGCATTGCCCTCGCCCAAGCTGCCCTCCATCGCGGGGCTGCGGTGACATTGGTTTGCGCGCCGATGGATCGAGAATTGTTGCGATTGCTCGCCGACTCCGCCTTAGATCTTCGGCTGATTTCCGCGACAACTGCCGAACAGATGCGACGGGTGATGTGGGACTATTTTCCCTATGCCGACTGGTCGATCGCCTCCGCTGCGGTTGCCGATGTCAGACCAACAATCTACACCCCGCACAAGTTGCCCAAAAGCGCCCTCCCTTCTACGTTACCCCTCAGCCCCGTTGTCGATATTGCAGCGGAGTTAGGTCAGCGCAAGCAGCCCCATCAACGATTGGTAGGATTTGCAGCACAAACGGGTGATATTGTCAAGCCAGCGCTGGAAAAATTGCAACGCAAGCGGCTGGACGCGATCGCCGCGAACCCGATCGATCGACCCAATGCGGGGTTTGGCAGCGACACCAATCAAGCCGTTTTCATTGACAAAACCGGAAGACAGGAAAAAATTGAGCCTTGTCCCAAACTCGAATTTGCCCATCGCCTGCTCGATTTTGTGCAAACCATTCCCGCCTCTGGGAGAATGATAGATTGCGAAGATTGATTGGCGATTGAAATAACCCAAATCTATGTACGATTTTACAATTATTGGCGGCGGCATTCTCGGCCTGGCAACCGGACTCTTTGTCCTGGAAAAATACCCCAACGCTAGCCTTTTAATCTTAGAGAAAGAAGACCGATTAGCGTTTCATCAAACGGGAAATAATAGCGGCGTTATTCACTCTGGAATTTACTACAAACCCGGCAGTTTTAAAGCCAAATTTTGCCGCCAAGGGTGCCAGTCAATGGTGGAGTTTTGCCAGCAACATAGCATCGCTCACGAGGTTTGCGGCAAAGTGATTGTGGCGACCCAAGAACAAGAATTGCCTTTGCTAGAAACCCTCTATCAACGGGGGTTAAAAAACGGGATTCCCGTTGCTAAGGTTGCAGCAGAGGAAGTCCGAGAAATCGAACCGCACGTCCGCTGTTTGGCAGGCATTCGCGTTGATTCGACGGGAATTGCTGACTACAAACAAGTGTGCGAAAAATATGCCGAACTGATCCGCGATCGCGGTGGCGAGATTCGCTTGCAGGCCAAAGTTGAAAAGATTGTGGAAACCGCTGACGGCCAAGTTCTCGAAAGCGATCGTGGCGACTTTTCCACTCGCTATCTCATCAATTGTGCCGGACTCTATAGCGATCGCGTCGCCAAACTGGCCAAGGTCGATCCTCAAGCTCAAATTGTCCCCTTCCGGGGAGAATATTACGAACTCAAACCCGAAAAACGCTATCTGGTTAAAACCCTCATTTACCCCGTTCCCAACCCCGCCTTTCCCTTTCTCGGAGTCCACTTTACCCGCATGATTGACGGTAGCGTCCACGCAGGGCCCAACGCCGTTCTCAGCTTCAAGCGAGAGGGGTACAAAAAAACAGATATTGACCTGCGAGACTTAGCCGAAGTGCTAGCCTATCCAGGGTTCTGGAAACTCAGTGCCAAATATGCAAAAGAAGGACTTGAGGAAATTGTGCGCTCTTTCAGCAAAGCCGCATTTACTCGTAGCTTGCAGCAACTCATTCCCGAAGTGCAAGCTGACGATCTCGTCCCCACCCATGCCGGAGTGAGGGCCCAAGCTTTAAAGAAGGACGGCAAGTTGGTCGATGATTTTCTCATCGTCAAGGGTAAAGGCTCAATACATGTTTGCAATGCACCTTCTCCCGCAGCAACCTCTTCCCTCGAAATTGGTAAAGCGGTTGCCGAACAAGTTCCCGTCCCCTCGTAGTCCATCAAACTTAAATTGAGGTCGGGGGACGACGAGGGAGATGGGGAGATGGGGAATTGGGGGACAAGGGAGAAATCTTTGCTAGAGCGAGGAAGTAGAGAGGGTTGGGCGAGTTTTGAGCGGCAGTTCGGAGTAAAACCCAAGAGCCCCCTACAGCGTCCCAGGGGAGGGTTCTTTGAATCCTTTACCAACACGGGTGTCTGTGGGACGCTCTCCGGAAACTAAAAATCGCGCTCAACTCCTCACACCCAACGTATGATGGGGATTCCCTTAGTTGCTGCTGTTCTTTTTTGGTGGAGGTTTCCCACACCCGACACCCCAAACCCCACACCCCCGCCGTCAGGTGCTGTTGACTGATAACTGAACTCCCCTCGCCTCTTAAATTAGCTGATGGTCGGGCAACTTACCTTTGTTCCCCCCAAACCGCAATAGCCTCTGGGATTTTTGGCCAGATATTGCTGGTGGTAGTCCTCTGCGTAATAAAACTCAGGAGCCTCAATAATTTCAGTGGTAATCTCCTTGTACCCAGCTTGTTGAAGTGCTTGCTCGTAGGCCTCCCGCGAAGTTTCTGCCAATTGTTTTTGCTCCTGGGAATAGACATAAATGCCCGAACGGTACTGTGTTCCCGCATCGTTTCCTTGACGCATTCCCTGAGTCGGATCGTGACTTTCCCAAAACACTTTGAGGAGGTCGAGGTAGCTAATAATTTTCGGGTCGAACACAACGCGCACCACTTCATTGTGGCCGGTCATGCCGGTACAAACCTCTTGATAGGTCGGATTGGGGGTTATTCCTCCGGCATAGCCGACTGCGGTGACAAACACACCTTCTTGCTGCCAAAACTTGCGCTCGGCTCCCCAAAAGCAGCCCAAACCAAACATGGCCATTTCCATGGTGTTGGGATAAGGGGGAGTTAAAGGATTGCCATTGACATAGTGACTTGAAGGGACGGGCATGGGTGTTGAGCGCCCTTGTAGTGCTTCCTCCGGAGTTGGGAGGGTCTGTTTTTTGCCAAATCCAAAGAGAACCATAAAATACTGCCGATAGAGTTCTTGACTTTACTGAATATTATGTAGGATTTCGGCAAAAGTGTTTTCGCAACAATTTCGGTACGGAGTCAGGTTCAGGTGGCGCAGTCAAAGAACATTGCGGTCATATACTGTTCGGTCCATTCTTTACCAAAAGATTTTTCTAAGACTCGGCGCGTTTTATCGTTTTGCCGCTGTTTTGTGCAGTAATATTGCTGTCCGGCTAGGATTTCGGTAGCTTGGCTTGGGGAGGTCACGGGGGCGGTGGCGATCGCGTTTTGACAGTGCAGGGTTAAAAAGTCTTCAACGCGCTGGAGAAAGGCGGTTTCTTCTTCCGCATTAGCCGGACGAATAAACAGGCAAAATTCAGAGAAGATGTCGCCCCACTGCGGTAAGGCGCGAGGTTGAGAGAAAGAGACAGAGGGGAGAGCGTCCAAAGCGGTTTGATAGGCCGAGGGGAGAGCGCGATCGCGCCCGATGGGGGAGAGATCGACAATTGCCGCGCTAATTCCACCACTTCCCCCAACCAAATCGGTTCCAAATAGTGGCAGCGGGTAGCGAGGGCGAGGAAACATGACGCAATGAAGGATATCCAGCTTGTTTCCCACTCTGGCAAGCTCGAGGTGCAGCTTTCGGAATTGCGGCGTTTGATAGTAATGATTTTCGATAACCAGTTTCTCCCCTTCCAGACATCCTTCAACATGGCCCAAACCCTCTGGAATGGCATAGGGGGAGAGGACAAAGTATTTTTCCCAAACTGCCTCAATGCAGTTGGCTAGCTTGTGGATGAGTGAGTGCTGTTGTTCTCGCAGGGAAGATGACATTTTAAACTGGAAATCGCCTATAAATATTCTTCACCCTGCCACAACCCCGTGCAAAACTCGTGCAGATTGAAAGTTTTGCAACAAAAGTCATATAAAAAGAGCTGATTGAACGCTAGGGGGTTGGGTTCGGCGATGGGCAACACACAACGGGGATTTCGAGCCGCGAGACTAACTCAAAGGGCGATCGCGAACCGCATCCCTGCCCAAGAGGCGCACCCGCTCTAAACGGTTGAGAATGCGACCGGCGAGTTCGGGCCCCGCGATCGGCTTGCTCACATAATCGTCCGCACCCATCGCAAAAGCTTGGTTTTGGGTTTCAGCATCGGTATGAGCGCTCAAGAAAAGAACGGGCAAGCGGTTCCAGTGAGGATCGCTCCGCAGCAGTTGGCATAACTCAAAGCCACTGGCGTGGGGCATTTCCACATCCAAGACGAGTAAATTTGGAGTCACCGCCTTCAGAACCGTCCAGAACTGTTGGGGATCGGCTAGGGTCGTCAGTTTAAATCCCCAAGGTTGGAGGAGAGCCGGTAACAGTCCGAGAATGTTGGGATCGTCATCAACCACCATCACTTTCGCTCCGGTGTGGGAGCGTCCCAGCACTTGCGTCGCGGCCGCCAAAATTTGGCTGGGGGTGACGGGACGCTCTAAGAAAATTCCACCGCCTCGACGAAGGACTTCTAAGCAAACCGATAGCTCGACGCGATCGGCGATCGCCACGACTGGGAGTGGAGGGTTCCGGCGAGACAGTTCCTCGATCGTGGCGAAGTAGTTGGCATTGAAATTCGAGGTTTCTGTGGGAGTGCAGGGCAGATTCAATAACACCACATCGGGGTATTGCTGGGGAGGCGAGGCCGAACCACTCAAACCGAGCCAGGTACGAGCGGCCGAAACAGCCGTCGCGATCGCGCAGGCAAAGCCCTTCGCATCGGCCAGTTCCGACAGCATTTGGGCGCGATCGAGATCTTCATCCACAATCAGCAGTAACGGTTGCGGTTTAGACGGATCTCGAACGGCTTGTTTGACAGATTCGCCGTCAATCTCGCGGCGCAGAGCCATGACCAGTGCCTTGAAAACGGGTACTTGGCTTGCCTTTAGGGGAAAGTCTGCTTGTAGCAAATGCTCCAGTTCTCGTGCGAGACGCGATCCTTCCGCAAAACCAAAGGTTCCCAGCGTTCCCGCTAAACTATGAGCTGCCCGCCTTGCTCGATCTTGGCTGTTGGCGTTCAGAGCGCCTTTTTCTGCGGTAACTGCAGTTTCTGCCAGAAGGTTTAGATGGTCGAGGCTGGTTTGTTTGTGTTCCTTCCAAGCTTTTGCCAGCATTTTGAGGTGCTTCGCTTGTCTGCTGGCTTTTTGAGGTTGAGGTGGAGGAGGCGTTTCGGTTGCGGGTTCGGCTTCGCTACCAAACGATTTGAGGCGGTAGCCCAGTCCGTACACTGTTTCGATGAAGTTTTTGGGAGCACCTGCGGCTTTGAGCTTCTGACGCAATCCTCGCAGGTGCGATCGCATGGTCGCTTCGGCTGAAAACTCCTCCGACGACCAGAGGTTATCGAGAATGGCCCTCGCGCTCAAAACCTGGTAACTGTGGCGGAGAAAGAGTTCTAAGAGCGCGTATTCTTTGGGGGTCAGGGACAGCAGTTGGTCGTCATAGGTCACTTCACAATTGCTCGGATCGAGCGCGATCTTTTCCCAGGTGAGGAGAGGTAGGGTGTTTGAGTTGCTGCGACGCAATAAGGCGCGAATGCGAGCAATTAACTCGTCAACATCACAGGGTTTGGTCAACATCACAGGGTTTGACAACGTAATCATCGGCTCCAGCATCAAGACAAGCAATCTTATCCGTGCTGCTATCCCTCACGGTCAACATGAGGATGGGTGCTTCGCAGCCATGGGCGCGCAAGCGCCGACACAGACTCACGCCATCTAGCTTTGGCAGGATCAAGTCAAGGAGGATAATGTCGTAGTCAAAGGTCGAGCCGTAGGCCCAACCCACCTCGCCGTCAGCAACGCAATCAACCGTATAGTGGTGTTCGGCCAGCCGTTTGGCCAGGACTTCCATTAAAGATTCGTCATCATCAACCAACAAGATTCTCATGCGATCGCCTATAGCAGTTTTGACAGCGCCTCAATACCCGAAAATGCCGAGATATCTACCCTGAGAAGTATTTTACCGACTGACCTGCTTTCTCGGTTAAAGCAAAGCCTGACGAATTCAACGAGAATGATTCCATTGAATTATTTGTTTGTATAGTTGACTTTTTTTTAAATTATAATTATTCTTAGATACAACAAGATTAACGACAAACACCCGTTCATTTATCGCAGGAGAAAGCGCAAAACATGACTGTTATTGAGAAAGTCCCCGATGTCGTCTTCAAAACAAGAGTCAGAGACGAGTCTGTCCCCGGCCCCAACCCCTTCCGCTGGCAAGACCGCACCACCCAGGAGTTATTTGGCGGCAAGCGAGTCGTCGTCTTTTCCCTTCCTGGCGCGTTTACTCCCACCTGCTCTTCGACCCACCTTCCTCGCTACGAGGAACTCTACGATGACATCAAAGCTCAAGGTGTTGACGAAATCATTTGCATTTCCGTTAACGATGCTTTTGTCATGTTCCAATGGGGCAAGCAGCAGGGTGCAAAAAATGTTTTCCTCTTGCCCGATGGCAACGGCGAGTTTACCCGCAAAATGGGAATGTTGGTTGAAAAATCAAATCTCGGTTTTGGGATGCGTTCTTGGCGCTACTCGATGGTTGTTAACGATGGCAAGATTGAGAAAATTTTCGTCGAACCTGATTTTGGCGACAACTGTCCGACCGATCCCTTTGAAGTCTCCGATGCCGATACCATGTTGGCTTACTTAAAAGAGGCAAAATAGGCGGTTCTGAATCGTGGGGACGATCTTGAGGACACGCGATCGCAAGATATCCCTCTGGTGAGGAACAGAGTTATTGCTGTTCCTCTTTCTCTCCTTCTGCATCCCTCGCCCTTCTAGCGGGGGATTAAAATATCTATTTTTCGGGAGTTTTATGCATCATGAGTGATGACTTCGATTTATTTGTTATTGGTGCGGGATCGGGCGGCATTGCCACCGCCAGACGGGCCGCAGAGTATGGTGCAAAGGTTGGGATTGTAGAATACAGCCGCTTGGGAGGAACTTGCGTCAATCGCGGCTGCGTTCCCAAGAAGTTGATGGTGTACGCTTCCCACTTTCCCCAGCAGTTTGAGGAAGCGCAGGGCTACGGTTGGAGTGCGGTGTCGAGTACCCTAGATTGGGGGAAGATGATTGGAGCGGTTAACGATGAGGTGACGCGCCTCAACGGGATTTATCAGCGGATGCTGGATAATTCCAAGGTTGAGATAATACGCGGTTACGGTAAGTTTGTCGATTCTCACACGATCGCGATTAGCGACCCAGAAAGCGGTGCGGAGATTCGCAAAGTCACGGCAGAGAAAATTTTAATTGCCGTGGGGGGCAAACCTACAAAACCGGAGAATATTCCCGGCATTGAGCATGCCATTACATCCGACGATATTTTCCACCTCCCCGAACAACCCAAACGCATTGTTATTCTCGGCGGCGGTTACATTGGGGTTGAGTTTGCCTGTATTTTGAACGGATTGGGATCTGAGGTGACTCAGGTGATTCGTGCGGACAAGATTTTGCGCGGATTTGATGAGGATCTGCGTTCTGAGATTCAGGAAGCGATGCAAAAGCACGGCATTCGGATTGTTAACCAGATGCAGGATATTGCTCTGGAGAAGACGGAGGAGGGGTTGAAGCTGACGATCCGGGGAGAGGAAGAAAAAACGGTTGTCGCCGATGCGGTAAGTTTGGCGGCCACGGGACGTAGGCCCAATCTTGAGAATTTGGGGTTAGAGAACACGAAAGTGGAAGTTTGCAATGGCGCGATCGCGGCAGATGAGTATAGCCAAACGGCCGAACCCCACATCTTTGCGATTGGGGACTGTACCGATCGCATTAACTTGACCCCAGTCGCCATTAACGAAGGTCGGGCCCTTGCCGATACTCAGTTTGGGGGTAAATCCCGGACGATGAGCTACGAGAATATTCCCACAGCCGTCTTCTCAACCCCCGAAGCTGCAACGGTTGGCCTCACAGAAGCAGAGGCGAAGGAGACGTATGGCAAGGACGAGATTAAAATCTATCGCAGTAAATTCCGCCCCATGTACTACGTTCTACCGGGGAAAGAGGAAAAAACGTTGATGAAACTGGTTGTCGAGGAGAAAACGCAAAAAGTTGTGGGGGCCCACATGGTGGGGGAACACGCAGCAGAAATTATTCAAGGGGTGGCGATCGCGGTCAAAATGGGCGCAACCAAAGCGGATTTTGATGCGACGGTGGGCATTCATCCCAGTTCTGCCGAAGAGTTTGTCACCATGCGCTGACGCAACTGCAAATCGCTGGGTGAGCGATCGCCCACCACCATCCGCCTGTAGGGGCAGGTTTCACGAATCATTACAGGTCTCAACGGGAAAATGCTGCTAAAAACCTGCCCAATCTTGACAATAGACCGACATTCAGGCAGGTTTTGATTTCCAATGATTCGTGAAGGTTTGTGGCGACTCAGCTAAACCTGCCCCTACCAGGGATTTTGACGATAGCATGAATGCCATAAATGCCAGGATGTCTGCGGGGTTCGTGCCATGTCTAACAAATTTTGGATGTCCAGTTCTCTTGCTGCCTTCTGTTGGCTCCAAATTTTCGGCAACGCACCCACCCTAGCCCAACCCATCACCCTTGATGGCAAACAATCTTGAAGATAATCTCACCCTCATTGTCCGGCCGCGTTAATCTGGTGGGGCGATATTCTGTCGCAGTCTATCGCTCGCCCGGAGCTAAAGGCAAAGCGACCGCAAAGGTGGTTTGACCCGGTACGGACTCAACGTCGATCCGGCCGTCGTGCTTGTCAACAATTTTCTTGACAATATCCAATCCCAAACCGCTTCCCTCCCCCGCTGGTTTGGTGGTGAAGAAGGGTTCAAAAATTTGAGTCTGGATCTCTGCAGGAATGCCGCAACCAGAGTCAGCGATCTCGACGATCGCCTCTTCCCCTTGAGAAAACACTCGAATCGTTAAGCGTCCGGAACTTCCCATCGCTTGCAAAGCGTTGTGAATGAGGTTTGTCCACACCTGAATGAGATCGTCGGGGTAGCACCAAACGGGAGGAATGGGTTGGTAGTCGCAGTTGACTTTTATCCCTTTTTTGAGTTGATTGCGATACAGCTCTAGGACGGTATCGATCCCTTCGGTAATTTGAGTCGGTTGCTTTTCGCCTTCGGTGTTATAGCGTGCATAACTTTTGAGGGCAAAGACAATTTTGGAGGCTCGCTCCACCGCTGTCATAATATTTTGGCTATTGCGCTGGAGGCGCGTCAGGTTGTATGCAAATTCGAGAATCCAATCGCGATCGCTCGTCGCGAACAAGGGAATAATATCATCAACCTCTCGCTCAATCCCCATATCAACAAGCGTATCGGCAATGGAACGCGCGCTTTCGATTTTGCGCTCTTGCAGTTTTTGGCTCAGGGTTTGCTTGAGGCGGCGCTTTTCTCGCGAGGTGAGTTGGGTTGTGTTTTGGAGCGATCGCTCTAGCAGGATGAAAAATTGCGCCTGTTGCTCCATGCTCAGGCGATGAAAGAGGTGAGGAAGTTGGGGAAGGGAAGCTTCGAGGGCTTTGGTCGTGTTGCTCGAAGAGGCGCGAATAGCTCCGAGAGGGGTGTTGATTTCGTGGGCAACTCCGGCAATGAGCTGTCCGAGAGCTGCCATTTTCTCGGCTTGGATCAGTTCGGCCTGGGTGGCTTGCAGTTGTTTGAGAGCGAGGGCCAGCTCTTCGTTTTTTTGCCGCAGCGATCGCTCGGCCTTTTTGCGATCGCTGATGTCGATCGACAGGGCCAGCAAGCACTCTTCGCCGCCAATTTCAATCGTTTCTGCCGAGAGCAGCGCTGTTTTTACCTCGCCAGACTTGGTGCGAAAATCAAACTCGTAATTGCAGACAGCGCGATCTTCCTTCAGCAGTTGAAAGAGGCGATCGCGTTCTTCGAGGTGAACCCACAAGTTGAGGGCCTTGGTGGTTCGGCCAATAATTTCCGCGCGATCGTAGCCGGTAAATTCGCAAAACGTTTCATTCGCATCAATATGCCGTCCGTCTTTGAGGGTCGTAATCGCCATGCTGCTGGGGTTCAACCGAAAGGCTTTTGAGAACTTCTCTTCCGACAAGCGCAGCGCTTTCGCCGCTCGCAACCGTTCCCGCTTTGTCTGGATTTGCAAAACCCCAAGCGTGGCGAGGAGATTAACCCCCATCGCGCCGATGAGTAGGACAAAATAAATATTGACTCCGTTGGGGGAGAGGGAGCGCATCAGTCCGCCAAGCGCTGCAATTTGCAAAATCCAGGCTGCAACAACAGCGACTTGCAGGACAAACTTACCGGAAAGTTGAACGGTTAACCGGTACAGATATTTAATCAGCATTGAGTGGGTCGCTTATGGGCTTTGGCGTACAATCCTGGGCGATGGGGAGCATGACCGTAAAGGTGGTTTGACCGGGGACAGACTCTACTTCAATCGTACCGTTATGCTTGTCGATAATTTTCTTGACAATATCCAACCCCAAGCCGCTTCCTTCGCCGGCGGGTTTCGTGGTGAAGAAGGGTTCAAAAATTCGCGCTTGAATTTCTGGGAGAATGCCGCAGCCGCTGTCTGTCATTTGCACGAAGACGCGATCGCCTTGTTGCTCGACGACAATGGCCAGCGTTCCCGCCGTTCCCATCGCCTGAATGGCATTGTGAATGAGATTTGTCCATACCTGAATGAGTTCGTCTGGATAGCAACAGGTAGACGGTAAGGATGTGTACTTGCGGCTGACTTCAATCCCCTGTTTCAGATGGTTGTGATAGAGTTCGAGGACGGTATCGATACCCTCGCAAATTTGGGTCAACTGCTTGTCTCCCGTCGAGTCGCGACGAGCGTAGGTTTTGAGAGCCGCAACAATTTTGGAGACTCGCTCGGTGGCAGAGAGAATCGTGTTCGTATTGCGCTGGAGTCGGGAGAGATTGTAAGCGAGTTCGATCGTCCAGGTACTATCGGGGGTTTTCAAGAGAGTTAGAAAGGGGGCGATGCGATCGCACCCTCCCATATCAACGAGGGTATCGGCAATGCGTTGCGGACGTTCAATCTCGGCTTCTTCACATTGGCGCACCAGATCGCGCTTGAGCTGGCGTTTTTCTCTGGAGGAACGCTGAGCCAGATCGCGGCGCGATCGCGCCAGCAGCTCGAAGAATTGGCGTTGTTGCTCGTCGGAGAGGCGTTGAGGGAGTTGGGGCAATTGCTCAAAGGCACCTTGGAGCGCTTGGAGCGTGTTACCAGAGGATGCTTGAATGGCCCCCAGAGGCGTATTGATTTCGTGAGCGACCCCGGCCAGAAGCTGTCCGAGAGTTGCCATTTTTTCGAGCCGCATAAGCTGGGCCGTTGAGAGAGGGGGGAGATCGCACTCCTGCGTCGTTCTTTCAGAAATCAACCATTGGGAATATTTCTCTGCCAGCACCCGAACTTTCGTTGGCTCCGAACTGCGATCGTAGCAGCGGCATGCTTCTTTGAGATAGGCGCGGCCCGGGGTATCGATTCCTTGCTCTAGATAAAAGGTTGCGACTCGCTCGCAAGCGATCGCCGCCGCCAGGAAATCTCCCTGCTCTGTTGCCTTTTGAATCGCCCGTTCGTAGCATTCTGCTGCCTGCCAGCGATCGCCCTCCCGCCAAGCTTGTTCTGCTTGGGCGAAATCGCTTCGATCTCCATCGCTCATCATCCCGAATTCCGCTGAATTGCACTGTTCTATCAATCCTGTTCGATTTTAGTTCAAGTCATCGGGTTGCTGCGTATCCAAGGGAAGTCGCACGGTAAAGGTTGTTTTGCCGGGAACAGACTCAACCGCGATCGCGCCCTTGTGTTTGTTGATAATTTTCTTGACAATATCCAATCCCAAACCACTCCCCTCCCCAGAAGGTTTTGTGGTGAAGAACGGTTCAAAAATGCGATCGCGAATGTCTTCAGGAATGCCAGAGCCGGAATCCGTCACCTCAACGGTTGCCCAACTCTCTTCCTGGCGAGCGTCAATCTCCAGCGTTCCCCGACCCGCCATGGCTTGAATGGCATTGTGGATCAGATTTGTCCACACCTGCATCAGTTCGTCGGGGTAGCAAAGAAAGAGGGGAAGGTCGCGATCGCGGCGAATCACCTCAATCCCTTGCTTCATTTGATTGCGGTACAACTCCAAGACCGTATCAATGCCTTCTGAGAGAGAAGCAAGCTGTTTTTGGCCGCTGGCATCGTAGCGAGCATAACTCTTGAGGGCAAAGACAACTTTAGAGGCCCTCTCTACTGCGGTGAGAATATTCCGGGCGTTGCTTTGCAGGCAGGTTAGGTTGTAGGCCAGCTCAATAATCCAGATGCTATGGGCAGTTTGCAGAAGGGGGAGCAAGAAATCAATCTCGCCTTCAATTTCCATATCGGCCAGGGTGTCGGCGATAAAACGTGCGTCCTCAATGTTATAGTCTTCGAGCTTGCGAGTCAGGGATCGGCGCAGGCTTCGCTTTTCCTTTGCCGTTAGTTCGGCATTGCCTTGGAGCGATCGTGCCAGCAGCTCGAAGAATTGATCTTGCTGTTCGGGAGTCAGGAGTTGAACGAGCTGGGGAAGTTGGCTGAGGGACTCTTCGAGAGCCTGCACCGTATTGCCAGAGGAGGCGCGAATGGCTCCAAGAGGAGTATTAATTTCATGGGCAACCCCTGCCACTAGTTGTCCGAGAGCTGCCATTTTTTCCGATTGAATCAGCTCGTTTTGGGTCGCTTGCAAATTTTCGAGGGTCTGGGAAAGCTCTTGGGTGCGTTCCTCTACCTTTTGCTCCAGAGTGCGGTTTGCTTCTTCGAGCAGGCGAACATTTTCGGCCCGCAGTTGTTGGAGGCTGAGATGGGTTTTGAGGCGAGCCAGCAACTCTTCCTTGGCAATGGGTTTGGTGAGGTAGTCGTTGGCCCCAGCATCAAAACCGATAACAATATCTTCCACTCGATCCTTCGCCGTTAGCAACAGAATCGGCAGTTCGGTGGCGGGAAAGCGATCGCGCAGTTTCTGCGTCACCTCATACCCCGTCATCTTCGGCATCATCACGTCCAGAAGGATAATATCGGGGTGCAACCCATTTTCCAGCAAAGCCAGGGCTTCCTCACCGTTACTCGCCTGGATAATGTCGTAGTTGTGCAGAGAAAGGTTATTGACAAGAACCTGAAGATTTACGGGTTCGTCATCCACAATTAAGATGCGGATGTGGGGACTGTCTGAGTCTGAGGTTTGAGAGGCTAGGGGAGCAGGTAGCCGTTCAATTTCTGTTCCAGAAGTCGGCGTGAAGGTAGCAACGGGTTCTGCGACTACGCTTGGCGCTTCTGCCGCTACGGGTAAGGTAAAGGTAAAGGTCGAACCCTCACCCAAGACAGACTCAACCCAAAGCTCGCCGCCGTGAAGTTCCACCAGCGTGCGGGTAATCGCCAGGCCCAAACCCGTCCCCTCATACTCCCTCGCCGTAGAACCCTCCCCCTGCTCGAAGGACGCGAAAATACTTTCTAATTTCTCTGGAGGAATTCCAATCCCGGTATCGCGCACGGAAATCGTAATGAAGGATGAAGGATTTTCCTCCCTCTCTCCGTCCCCTTTCAAGGGTATGGGTTTCAGATTTGAGCTTTTGACTTGATTCTCAACGGGATCGTTCCAATCCCGGTTTTCTGGGGGGTTTTGCCCCCCAGACCCCCCACCGGGGGCGTAACGCCCCCCCCGGGCCCCCGACGTATGGGTTGATTCGTCGGAGTCCCAATTTTCGGGCAATTCATGAGTTTCTGAGGACAAAGAGGGGGTTTGTAAAAAATATTCCCTTGTAAGTGTGAGATCTCCCCGTCTCCCCGTTCCCCCGTCTCCCGGTCTTCCTGAGATCTCCCTGGCCGAAACCTCAACCATCCCCGCTTCGGTAAACTTAATGCCATTGCCAATCAGGTTGTAGAGAATTTGTTGCAGGCGGTTTGCGTCTGCTTTGGCGAGGGGAAGATCGGTGGGGATGGCATTAACCAACTGCAATTTTTTTTTTCCGATCGCGGTTTGATTGAGGGCCAGGAGCGGCGCAACGAAATCTCGCAGGGGAATGGCGGCAAAATGCAGTTCGATCTCGGTGTGGCGGAGTTTGGAGAAGTCGAGGATATCGTTCACCAGGTTCGCTAAACGGCGGCCGCTGTGGGCAATCAGGGTCAGATTTTTGCGCTGAAGTTCCGTTAACTCCCCAACTGCACCGTCAAACATCGACTCGGCAATGCCAATAATCCCGTTGAGAGGCGTTCGCAGTTCGTGGGAGGTGTTGGCGAGGAATTGGTCTTTGAGACGGTCGAGGTGCTGGAGTCGGTCGTTGGCCCGAGCCAGTTCGGCGGTGCGATTGCGGACTTTTTGCTCCAGTTGGTCGTTAAATTCGTGCAGGCGATCGGCATAAGTTTCCAAAGATTCCATCACCTGGTTGTAGCGACGGGCAATTTTGCCCACTTCGGTGAAGGGAGATTCGGGAACGCGCAGGCTGAAGTTTTGCGTGCGGGCCTGTTCGTCCATGACGCGGAAAAGTTCGTAAACTTCGGTTTTCGCTCGGTGTTCGGAGACATTCAACCCCATCTCCTCATCTTCGAGGGAGACTCGCAGGGGAGAGATGCGGTTGAGCGTCCGCAGTACGATGTAGGTTACGCCAAAGGCCCAGAGAAAAGCGATCGCGATTCCCAAAAGCTGTACCAAAAGCTGCTGGTGCAAGCTCAACCCCGTCCCCAAAACCTCTGGATCGCCAAACAGCGCTACCGCCAAGGTTCCCCAGATTCCCGCCGCACCGTGCAGGGGAACGGCCCCCACTCCGTCGTCAATACGCCACCGTTCGATCCAGTAAGCAGCAAACAGCATGACAACTCCGCCGATCGCGCCGATCAGGGCCGACTCCGCGGTGGAAACGGCGTTGCAACTGGCAGTAATCGAGACTAACCCGGCAATAGAACCGTTGATGAGGATTTCCACTTCGGGAATTTTGCGATAGTACCATCCCAAAGAGGCCGCACCCAGCATTCCCGTTGCGCCAGCGACGATCGTATGGACGATGATTTTGGGAACATCATTGTTGAGGGCAAAAGTACTGCCGCCGTTGAACCCCATCCAACCGATCCACAGCAGCATGGCCCCCAGAACGGAGAAGGAAAGATTGGAACCGTGGATTTTGGCGTTTTCCTTTCCCGAAAACCGACCGCTGCGAGGGCCGATAATCAGCAACGCCGCCAGGGAAACCCAGGCCCCAACGCCGTGAACGACAGTCGATCCGGCAAAGTCCACAAATCCCAGGCGACCCAACCATCCGGTTAGTTCGCCGTTCCCCACACCGTTCCAGGCCCAATGGCCGAAGAGAGGATAAATTGCACCGGAAATCAGCAGCGCGATCGCAAGATAGGCTTTGAAGCGCAACCGTTCGGCGACCGCACCGGAGACAATGGTGGTTGCTGTGCCGCAAAACATCGCCTGGAAGAGGAAAAAGGCAGCGAGGCGGGGAGAATTATCTAGGGGGACGAAAAAGTCCCGAAACCCCAACCATCCTCCGGCGGAACTACCAAACATGAGGGCATAGCCAAAAGACCAAAAGAGGACGATGGAAAGTCCGACATCGGCTAGGTTTTTGACGGCAACATTAATACTATTCTTCGAGCGGGTCAGTCCTGACTCCAGGCACATAAACCCCGGCTGCATGAGAAACACTAATCCCGCACAACCGACAATCCAAGCAACATTGAGATCGAGCATTCTGGTTCGTTCGCGGTCAGATCGTTAAAAAATGGAGAGAGTCAGCGACGTTCCCCCTGTTCTCTTTTTCGCCTGTTTCTGCTCTTTGTCCGGTCAAGATCGAGGGAATATTCTTTTGAGATAGCGTTTTAATGCGATGTTGCCAATGCCAACATAATGAATCTCCGATCGTTTTGTTTGAACGAACAAGCATCGCCGATCGCTTCAATTCTAGCAATGCGAGTTCGACAGACGATCGATCGGGGATCTTGTCCCGACGTTCTTGCTTGGAGAGCGTTTCCCGTCACTCTCTGCGTTTTGCCTGCTGTCGCCGTCTCGATGCGGTCAGCAGTCCTTGGGAGGGACTGAAGAAGAACGCTAGCACAAAAATAATCGCTGTTGCGATCGCAATGGCTGGCCCCGATGGAATATCTAAATAATAGCTGCCATACATTCCTGCAACGCTGGAGAGAATGCCGATCGCCGCACCGAGAATCATCATCTGGTGGAGTTCTTTGACTAATAAATATGCCGAGATCGCAGGGCCCGCCAACAGCGCGATCGCCAGGAGAACGCCAACCGTTTGCATACTCGCAACAATGGTGAGGGTAATCGCGCAAATCAGTCCTAAATACAGGGCCGCGATCGGCAATCCGCTGGCTTGCGCGCCCAAAGGATCGAAGGTATAAAACAGCAGTTCTTTGTAGAACAGCTTGACTAAGGCGAGAACGATGAGGGTAATCCCTAAAGTTTGCCAAACATCGGCAGTTTCCACTCCCAAAATATCGCCAAACAGGATATTTGTCAGATCGACGCGATTGGTTCCCAGCAGGGTAATCAACATCACGCCTAGCCCTAAAAAACTCGTTAGCGTCAGAGACATTGCCGCATCAACCTTAATGCGCGATCGCGCTTCGATCCCCGCAACCACCAAAGCGCTCAGAACGCCCGCGATAAATGCGCCAACTGCCAGATCGATCCCCAAGAAAAAAGCCAGCGACAGTCCCGGTAGCACCGCATGGGAAATGACCCCCCCAATCATGCTCATTTGTTGCACAATTAAGTAACTGCCGACAACCGCACAAAGAATGCCGAGCAAAACCCCAATAGCAAGTGCATTCCGCATAAATCCAAACTCTAGGGGTTCGGCGATCCAGGTTAAAACGTTGAAGGCGATGAAAGACAAATTTTCTGCTGGGGAGTTCTCTCTGGTTTAGTTCAATATCTTAACCCGTTCGATTGTTGAGCCTTAAGCTTTTATCATTCCTTCAGGCGGGGAAATCCATTAACCCCCGAATCGTCACTTTTATCCCTCGCTCCGATTAGGACACTCGCTTGATGACTCTAGGCAGATGGCTTGGCTTTATCGCATTGCTCGCCGCACTTATTATTCTTTGGCAACTTCGGCAGCTTGTTTTGCTGGTGCTGACTGCTGTCATTCTTGCCAATGCTTTAAATCTTTGGGCGAGCAAAATCCAAAAGCACTTGCGGGTTCGCCGGCCCTACGCGGTTCTGCTGGCGACGATCTCTGTCTTTGCCCTTCTTACCGGCTGTTTTTGGCTCATTGTCCCCTCTTTTACCGCGCAGTTCGAGCAACTTGCCGCGAAAGTTGCCTTGAGTGGGGAACAGTTGAATGGCTGGCTGTTGGAGCTTGAGACGACTCTCGATCCTCAATTTGTCGCGGCACTCCCCGATCTCAACGAACTGGCAACCCAACTCCAGCCTCTCCTCGAAGAACTGTTAAATCGAGGCTGGGGCTTGTTTTCTAACACCCTAGGGATTGTCCTGCAAAGCATCCTCGTCATGGCCCTGACATTAATGATGCTGGCCGACCCCAAGCCTTACCGCAAAGGGTTTATCCGCTTGTTTCCCGCTTTCTATCGGCGGCGAGTAGATGAAATTTTGGTTGCGTGCGATCGCGACTTGCGAGGATGGCTGACGGGACTGTTGTTTAACATGGCGGCGATCGGCCTGCTGACCTTCATCGGACTGCTGATCTTGGGAATTCCCCTTGCCTTTGCTCAAGCGGTTCTCGCCGGAATTTTTACCTTAATTCCCAATATTGGCCCGGTTCTCAGCGCGATTCCCCCCATTGCGATCGCTTTTCTCGAAGATCCTTGGAAGCCCCTCGCCGTCATTATCTTGTACGTTGTCATTCAGCAAGTTGAGAGCAACATCTTAACCCCTTGGGTCATGGCCAAACAAGTTTCCTTGCTCCCAGCCTTCACCCTGCTGGCCCAAGTTTTTGTGGCCAGTATTTTCGGGATTTTAGGACTCTTCATTGCTCTCCCCCTCGCGGTTATCGGTCGCGTGTGGCTCGAACAGGTTCTTATCAAAGATGTGCTAGAGCCATGGCGTTCTCCGAAACCTTCTCCCGCACCGCCACAGAAAGCCACAGAGCCGTCTCAAGAGACAAACGATCCCCAAAACTCATTTCCTTTAACCTAGACACTCACGGCGACAAAATTGATGGCTCCTCAGAGGACGCAATCGCGAACGGCTGGGTTGTGCTGTCAGGTGAATTCGACAATTTTCATTTATAGATAATCTAAGACAAATTGTATTGCAAGAGGTTGAGGCAGCTCATCCTGAACTTCTAAGGAAATCTGAAGCTCGTAATCATAGTTTTGCAAAAAGTTGTATTTGATTTTAGATCCATCATGAAACTCGGTCTTGTGAGGCATTACCAGATGAACTGTATTTTTCGAAGGAAAAGGTTTTACTCTTTCAGTCTGAATAACTTCTTGTTGCTCTTCTAAAAGTTTTACAGCTAATTTCATCGTATCTAGAAAAGCCGGTTTTGGCGTATCTGGAATATAATAAACTTGCTTGTCTGGTTCAGCCATCAAATCAAATTTGAGATTTAGCTTACAGTTACACGTTCCTGTAAAACGGTAAGTCTGTTCAATCGTTCCCTTTTTTAAAGAAAAGGAAGGGAATTCAATTTGGTAAATGTGATAACCAATAGAGTATAGGCCTCCTCTTTCCACAATTCCATCTCCTCGATACGGAGAAAGATAGCGAGAGACAAGTCCCAAAACAAGGATCGAAGACAAAACAAAAATTAGAGCTTGTATCAATTCTTTTTTGTACTTCATGATTAACAACCTGAAGGTGGAGAATTGGGAATTGGTAAAGGCTGGTTGCAACCCAGAGCAGTATTTTGCACCTCTACACTCCAACTAAGACTTTGACACAAAAACTGCCCTAAAAAGCTGAAAACTTTGTCAATAGACGAAAAGAGTGCGAGCAAGGGTAAGCAAAATGTTGCAATCAAGTTGGCAGAGGTGTCTGTCAAGATGGCAAATAAGGACGTTAATCCCCACACCGCCAAGCAGTAAAGAGTTGGAAATAAAAGGTATTGCAGCACCGCGATCGCCAAATTCGTGAGAGTCTGACGATTCAAGCGAGTTTGCTGAAAGTTAAGCACTACTTGGAAAATGTTTTGAGCCATTGGTTAATAAAGCGGGCCAGCACCCAGGTTACACAGAGAACAGTAGCAACCAGAAATAGTTGTAACAAAATGACCAGACGTTTGAGGGTTATAACTTGAATGTGGAAAAGATCGAAAAGGTAGTTCAGATCGGGTTTGACATCCACTAAAACTGCTTCTTGGACTTCATCGCTAGCGGCCGAAGTCCAAGAAGCAGTTTTAACCATTTCCGCGACTCTTTGAACAGTTTTTGTCTGGTTACTGCCAGTTTCCCACCAAAATGAATGGGGCCCACTCGTAAGGGGCGCTGGCCGGTTTTTTTAGCAGTTGAAGCTGCGCTCGACGCAGGGCTTCGGTTTTGGTCAGATCGGGGTTCTCAAGGAGTTGCTGGTAGAAGGCTTCAATTAGGGTAACGCTCAGTTCGTCGTTGGCCCGCCAGAGAGAGGCGAGGGTGCTGCGGGCCCCCGCACGGACGGCGACTCCGGCAATGCCCAAGGTTGCCCGTCTGTCCCCTCTAGCTGTCTCGCAGGCGGTGAGAATTAATAGCTCGATCTCGCGAGCGTTGCGCCGATCGCTCCCTCGTAAAAGGTTGTCGAGATCGGCGACTTTCAAGCGCTGCTGCCAGGCAATGATAAAGGTATCTTCCGGGTCGGAGCTAAACTTACCGTGGGTGGCGATGTGAACGACGGAGAAGGGGCTGGAACTGAGGTGATCGCGCAGGTTGGAGCGGGTAAATTTATCGTCTAGGAGAATCTGGCCGGCGGTGGTTTCCTCAACTTGCTTCAGTTCCTTGACCACGTTGTTGAGGGGCTCGTAGGCTTGACCGTCAATGGTTTGTCCCTGACTGACCCCCGCTCCCAACACCGACAGGTTTTCCCGTTCGAGGGGTTTGGGGTCGAGCAGTTGCAAGCTGGGTGCGAGAATCGTGCCGTATTCTTTCTCCAGAAGGTATTGCTGGGTTTGGCGATCGTACAGGGCGGCCATTGGCACGCTTCCCAAGGTTCCATCCAGGACAAACGCCAGAGTTTTGACCCCCTGACCTTGCAGTTGTGCTTCCACCGGCCGGATCAGCCAATCGTAAACTTGTGCCGATCTCGCTCTTCCTTCCTGGGTTGCGTGGTCTTCCTTCAGTTCGTCCAACAGGGCCGCGATCGCGCTTTCCACCTCAGACTGGCTTTGGGGAGAAAAATAGTAGCGCAACCCCTCCTCCTGGGGCAATTTCGCCAGCACTGCCACCCGATTTTCGAGGATAATCGGGTAGATCAGCGCCACGGTGGGATCGTCCCGCACCACTTGGTTGAGCCGCGCGATTAAGACTTCGATGGGCGCTTTTTGGGCGTTGGGATTGACCTTGAGCGCCCCCGTCGCTTGCAGGTTGCAGCGCAGAAAGTTTTCCAACTCTGCCAGTTGCAAGGATTCAATGTAGTAGAGGGACTTCTCCAAATTCTCCTGACTGGGGTTGGAAGAGGAAAGGAGCAAATCCACCAGTTCCCGATAGATGGGTTCGATGTTGTCGCGGAAGGTAAATTGCACGTCGGCGTGGGTGGTTAGCAAGTCGCCGCGCACCGACTCCAGGGTTTTGACGGCAATTTCATAGGCTCCCACCGCTTTGGCGTTCTCTCCTTGCTGCTTCAACACCCGTCCCAACTGCCATTGCCAGCGATAGGCAATCTCTGCTGCTTGTCCGGCCTGTGCGGCCGCGATCGCCCGTTCGGTGAAGCTGCGCGCCTCGGAAAGGCGCTGGAGTTTTTCGTAGACCTCTCCCAGCGTGCCGAAGGCGTAGGACTGCGATCGCTTATCTTTGAGTTGCTGCGATCGCGCCTCGGCCATTTCGGCGTATTTAAGGGCCAGCCTTGCTTTCTGCGAGTTTTTCGAGGGCAGGCGCAACAGACTTTGAGCGAAGTTCAGTTGGGCGTAAACTGCTGCTTGACTGGCGGGTAAGTTGGCGAGGGAACCGCTTTTAAGCTGGCTGACTTGTCTCTCAATTTGGGCTGAGATTGCCTGGGGTTCGGCAAAATGTCGCTCGGCGGCTAACTCTCTTAGCCAGACTTGCGCGTCAACTAACAAGCTGAGGCGATGCAGTTGTCCCCGCACGACGATCAGGTCGGTGTTGGCTTGTTGGGTCGCTTGCTGGTAGGCCGTGTGGGCCTTCTCAAACGCCTCCTTTGCCCCTTGCCAAGCGCGATCGCGGTCGGTGGGGATATTGGTGCGCTCGAACAAATCTCTGGAGCGGTTGTAGATCGCCTGCTCTGTTTTCCCCGCATCGATGAGGGTCAAACTCCGTTCCGCACTCGCCGCAGAAGCCGTTAAACTTTGCTGGAAAACCTGTCGAGAGCGATCGAGTTCTCCGAGCGATCGCAGCAAATTTCCCAGACTTCGCAGCCCAATTTCTCGAATTTTCGGGTCGGCCTGACTCTCGAAGGCTTGCAGAACGGCGGTAAAGCGTCGCTTGCCCTCCTTCCCCGTCAAATCGCAACTTTCGGTCGCCTCCAGTGCCTCCAGCAGGGTCTTACAGGTACGGCGATGCAGCCCCATGGCTTCGAGAGCTTGAGCCTGATTAATCTTTCCCCCCATCGCTCCCAACTCGTCGTCCGCCCGTTCGTAGAGTTCGGTGGCCTGCTGCCAAGTGGCTAAAGCCATCTCTGCTTGGCCCAACGTCAACTCCAGGCGACCTCGCGCGTTCAGCACCTTGGCTCGCACCGAGAGACTTTCGGCCCCCTCCCCTAACAGCGTCAAGGCCGTTGCAATCGCGCCCTCAGCCTCCGACCACAGACCTTGCTGCTGATAGGCGAGGGACAAAAAGCTCAGCGTTGCTGCCTGAAGCGCTGAATTACCCTGCCGTTCGTACGCTTGTGCCGCCTGCTGCCAAACGGCGATCGCTTCTGCATAGCGTCCTTGGCGATAGCGTTCCCGGCCGCGATCGGCGAGTTGAGAGGCCGACTCGGCCGACTCGGAAACGGGGAGACGCGGGGACGTGGAGAAAGAGGCAAATGCCGGAGATGCGGGGAGAGCCAGCACCCCAAAAGTTGCGACCCAGGGTAGAAGCAAAGGGCAAACCCCTGAAGGGATGACACGACAGCGGAAAAATAGATGTGGCAAGGATTAGAGCAAATAGATAAAAAGATTCGGTTGCCTCAAAATCAGAGAAAACCGAACAAAGATGAAATTGCCTCAATTGTATCGCGAAAACCTAACTCAATATCTAATCCCCACCAAGCAACTGAATTATCGGAAATTCTGGGTCTAAAACCCCGTCCTTCAAGGACAGCTCTTCCCAAGATCTAAATATACTATGGATGTACAAAGGGAAAGCTTTAACGGCTTAATCATTGGCATATTTCCGTCCTCCTCTACTAGATTTCTTGTCACCCCTTCAGGGCAAACCCACACCGGAAAAGAGCATGTATTTCTTAAGAAATTTCTGAGACTGAATCTATCAATCAGTCCTTTTATCGGGATTAGAGTTCGGGCCTTCGGTACAAAGAAGAGAGTTCGATCTGTTACAGTACGAGCAGTCTAAATTCAATCTAGAGCGTTCTATTGCGTCAATCCTCCTGGTACGAGCTATGAAATTTAATTCAACAGTTGCCCTAACCTTGGTTTTGCTCGTCATGATGTTAGGTGCGGGGTCGGTGAGTGCTTTATTCGGCTATCGAATGGGAGATGAAGCCTTGAAAGGAGTCACTCAGCCAGATGTCAGTCCGAGCAAAAAGCTTGCTGGCAAACAAAAACCCAAAACCGATCCGAAGAAGTTAAAAATTTTGTTGCGAGAAGAAGAGATTCTCAAGAAGGTTCGAGAACATATTCAACGCAGCACTCAAAACTTGCAGAAAAAAAAGCAACAGAAGGAGCAGAAGCAAAGTTTTGTGGAATCTGAGTCTTCTGGGGAGGGCGATCGCAAAAAAAACGCTGGCGCGATCGCAGCGAGCAATACTGAAGCGAAGTTACCGATGAAAGGCCAGGATGGCGGGATTGCACTGGAGGTGACCAAGGTTACGCAGGAGGATGGTGCTTTATTGCTCGAAGTTAACCTCAAGAACGATGGTTCCAAGTCCGCACGCTTTCTCTATAGTTTTTTAGATGTTAAGGACGATCGCGGTCGAACGCTAAGCGCCATCACCGATGGTTTGCCAGGAGAATTACCCGCTAACGGGAAAAATTTTGCAGGGATTGTGAAAATTCCCACCGCACTGCTTGAAGATACTCAAAAGCTGTCCTTGACGCTGACCGACTATCCCGACCAAAAGCTACAAATCAGCATTCCTGAGATTCCAGTTGCGAGATAGGTTGTGAATTCTGTCCGAGGATTTTTAGTCTGCGAACATCGAAACATCAAAATGGGTGACTCGCTTTTAAACGGTTTGGTTCGAGGGTCGGGAGCGCGTTTGACAACAAGCTCTGTTCCCTCACAGATTGCCAACTGACTCCCTATTCATCAGAACGTTACCCATGGTCGCTTCTGGCGTGCTTCTCCCGATCGCAAGTCTTGACAGTTCCTTAACTCATCAAGATATTGGGTTGCGCTTGTTCTCGGTTCTGCTGTTGATTGCGATTAATGCGTTCTTTGTCACGGCTGAATTTTCGATGGTTTCCGTGCGGCGATCGCGCATCAACCAGTTGGTCGAATCGGGCGATGTTCAGGCGCAAACCGTTCAATCTCTACAGCGCAGTATCGAACGCCTTCTCTCAACGACCCAGCTTGGCATCACCCTGTCGAGTTTGGCTCTCGGCTGGATTGGGGAAAATGCGATGGCGATTCTCCTCGTGCGCGCGATCGCCCGCCTTCCTCTACCGCCAGTTCTGATAGACAGCCTGGCCCACTCCCTCGCCATTCCTATCGCCTTCTTTCTCATCGCTTATCTGCAAATTGTTTTAGGCGAATTGTGTCCTAAATCGGTGGCTCTGCTCTATTCCGAGCAATTAGCAAGAGTCCTGGGTCCGCCGAGTTTAGTTATCTCGCGCATTTTTAACCCCTTTATCTGGATTTTGAACCAATCCACCCGCTGCTTGCTCCGACTCGCGGGCATTCAATACGCCGGTCAAGGTGCGTATAACCGAGTCACCTCCGAAGAATTACAACTGATTATTACCAGAGAGCGAGAATCTAGCGGATTGGAAGCTGAAGAGCGAGAGTTGTTGAAAAATGTCTTTGAATTTGGCGAGGTTTTAGCGCAGGAGGTCATGACTCCTCGAATTAGCATTCATTTTCTTGAAGATACTGCCGCACTCGAAGCCTTACTCGAAGCCGTTGCCACCACCGGCTATTCTCGCTATCCGGTGACGGGAGATTCGCTGGATGATATTCGCGGCACAATTGACTTCAAAGAATTGGCTCGGCCGCTTGCTCAAGGCAATCTTAACCTCAAAATGTCCATTAAACCGTGGGTCAAACCCGTTCGCTTTGTGCCGGAATTTACCCCGTTGAGCGAACTGCTCTCCCTGATGCAGCGATCGCGCCTCGAAATGGCGATCGTTGTTGATGAGTTTGGCGGGACGGCGGGACTGATCTCCTTCAGAGATTTGATTGATGAAATTATTGGTTGCGATCTCGCACTCAACGATTCTGAGGAAGTTGCGCTGCAAATGCTCGACGAGCAAACCTTTTTAGTACAAGCACAGATGAATCTGGAAGATACGAACGAACTCCTCGAACTCGATTTACCACTGGCTGAGGAGTATCAAACCCTCGGCGGTTTTCTGCTCTCTCAGTTTCAAAAAATACCGACCCAAGGAGAAACACTTCGCTATCAAAACCTCGATTTTACGATTGTTTCGGCAGACGGCCCTCGCTTGTACCAAATTCGCATTCACCGCTGCGAACCGGAGATTGAGGAGTCTGATTGATATCAGTTTATGATGGCTACAAGAATCTATGGCGAGCAATTATTTTCAAGGGAGGAAGTGCAAGAACAATATGGCAAAAGCAAAAACAGTCACGCATTTTGTAGCCGTCAGCGACCTCTCGAAGCCGGTGGCCGAACAAGAAGGGGTGTTGTTGGAAGTTGAAGGACGCGGCGGAGATACGGAAAAAAATCGCGCTAAAGCCCTAGAGTTAGTCAATCAGATGTGGGAAAACGGGGAAATTGAAGCGGATAAATTCCCCGATGGGATTGCTCCGGATAATCTATTTTACGTCCCGCCTCAGAGCGCTCAATTGCGATCGCCTCAAGCGCTCAATCAAGACTCTCCCCTTCCCCCAGTGGTTCGGGGAGCGCAGGAAATTATTCAACTGACGAAGTTGCAAATTGAAACCCAAGAAGCGGCCCGAGAAGCCGAACCCTACACTCCCATTATCGCTGCCGTTCTCGATCGCTCTCGCCCTTTAACCCCGGAAGAGAAGGATCTGGCGAAAGAGAAAAAGTACGGCAAAATCATCGAGCGGTTGGGGTACGCGATCGCCTCCCAAGAAGAGTATCGGGAAACGTGTACGGGGAATGGGAAGTTAATCCTCAACGCGATCGCTTGGCAACTGGGTCAAGACGACCGTCCGTAAAGCGCGTCCGATCCAAATTATTCCCAGATTTTTCCGTAATCTTCACGATCGCTACTGTAGTATAGAGGAAGTTGTTTGGTGCTACACAGGAGCCACCATCATGATTCCTCTCAGAAACATTCGCAACATCGGCATTTCTGCCCACATCGACTCTGGGAAAACCACCTTGAGCGAGCGGATTTTGTACTACACGGGAAAAATCCACAAAATTGAGGAGGTTCGCGGTGGCGGCGACAATCCAACCATGGACTACATGGAGTTGGAAGGCGAAAAAGGCATCACCATCAACTCCGCCGCCACAACCTGCGTTTGGAATGACTACCACATTGACCTTATTGACACTCCCGGCCACGTAGACTTCACGATCGAAGTCGAGCGGGCCCTGCGCGTTCTCGACGGCGCAATTATGGTACTGTGTGCCGTTGCTGGCGTGCAGTCCCAGTCCATCACCGTCGATCGGCAAATGAAACGCTATCGCTTGCCGCGTCTGGCTTTTATCAACAAGATGGATCGAGCGGGGGGCAACCCATTTAAGGTTGTCCGGGCCCTCCGGGACAAGCTCAACCTCGACCCCGTCCTGCTGCAATACCCCATCGGTTCGGAAGACGAATTTAGGGGTGTTATCGACCTGATTGCGATGGAAGCCAGCTATTTTGAGGGTGAGAAGGGGGAAATTTGGGTGAAGCAGCCAATTCCCCTTGAATTGCAAGAGAAAGTGGAGGAAGCGAGGGCCGCACTTCTCGATCGCGTTTCCTTCTTCTCTGAGGAGATGATGGAGAAGATGCTGGCGGAGGAAGACGTTCCTTCCGAACTGATTTGGGACACCCTGCGTCGAGCAACTTTGAGTCTGGAAATTGTTCCCGTCCTTATGGGGTCGGCGTACAAAAATAAGGGCGTACAAAACCTGCTGGATGCAGTCACTCTATATCTTCCCTCGCCGCGCGATCGCCAAGTGGTTACCGCTACAGAAATCTCAACTGGGGAAGACGTTCCCGTCCCGGCCGATCCAACGGCCCCCGTGGTTTCCCTCGCTTTCAAACTCACCGATGACGAGTACGGACAGCTTACCTACATCCGCCTCTACGCGGGAACCTTAAAGAAAGGGGACAAACTACTCAATGCGCGCACCCAGAAGAGCGTGCGAGTCAGCCGGATTATCCGCTTGCACGCCGACGAACGGCAGGACATCGACTCCGCAACCGCTGGCGATATTGTCGCCCTTATGGGGGTAGACTGCGCCTCTGGGGACACGCTGTGCGGCGAAGGGGCTAACCTTTCCCTCGAAGAAATGTTTGTTCCCGAACCCGTAATCACCCTCGCGATCGCGCCCAAATCTCAGGACGATGCGGCCCGCATGGCTAAAGCTCTACACCGTTTTGTACGAGAAGATCCCACCCTGCACGTCAGCAGCGACCCAGAAGCAGGCGAAACTCTGATTTCTGGAATGGGAGAACTCCATCTCGAAATTTACATCGAGCGCATGAAGCGGGAGTATAACGCTGAAGTTTATGTTGGCAAACCTGCGGTCGCCTACCGGGAAACCATTACTCGACCCGCTAGCTTCGACCATCGGTTCAAAAAACAAAGCGGCGGCCCCGGTCAATTTGCCCACGTTACCGGACGCATCGAACCCTGCGAAGAGCCTTTCGCCTTCGAGAACAAGGTGGTTGGCGGGGCAATTCCCAGACAATTCATCGCTGCTTGCGAGAAGGGATTCCGAGATGCAGTCGCGACCGGCCTGCTTGAGGGCTACCCCATCGTCGGGGTCAAAGTCATTCTGGATGGCGGTTCGACTCACCCAGTTGACTCTAACGAAAATGCCTTTCGCTTTGCCGCTAGGCGAGGATTTGAGGAGGCTTTTGCCCAAGCTAGACCCATTCTGCTCGAACCGATGATGGCGGTGGAAGTGGAAACGCCTAGCGAGTTTGTGGGGCGAATTCAGGGCTATCTGATGTCCCGTCGCGGCCTGCTGTTGGGTTCTGAAGTGAGTGCAGATTATACGATTCTGCGGGCGGAAGTTCCCTTAGCTGAGATGTTTGGTTACTCGACCAAACTGCGATCGCAAACTCAAGGAATGGCAACCTTCTCGATGGAGTTGTCGGGCTATCGACCCGTTCCGAAACTAGCGGCGGCTTAATTTTTAGGGCGGGCTTTTGGCTCGCCCGATTCATTATGATGGAAAAATTACCTTAGATGGGATTGCGATAGACCCCTGAGGCGCTCCGAGCCGCATCTAACAACAAGCGTTTCTCGGCGCGCGCGATCGCCCGATAGGTTTGTTCCACCGCATCCGGCTCCACAGAAATCGAGTGAATGCCCCAGCGCACGAGCTTTTCCACAAGTTCTGGATATCGAACGGGAGCTTGTCCGCAGATCGAACAGGGAATATTCTCAGCTCGTGCCAGCTCGATCAACTGCTGAATTGCTCTTAAAATCGCCGGATTTCGCTCGTCAAATCGCTGGCTTAAATCGGCTTGCTCTCGGTCGATACCCAACAGAAGTTGGGTTAAATCGTTGGTGCCAATGGAAATTCCCTGCACCCCCGCTCGCACATAGTCCGGCAGCAAGAAGAAAATCGAAGGAACTTCTGCCATAATCCAGAGTTGAAAACCCGGCTGTTTGGTCAAACCAAACTGATGGGCGCGATCGCGGCAATAAATGAACTCTTGGACGCTGCGAACAAAGGGCAGAAGCAGGTGAATATTACCGTACCCCAACTCCTGCAACCTTGCTAGAGCTTCCAATTCTGCATCAAAAAGAGTCGAGTCCAAAACATAATTCAACGTGCCGCGCTGACCTAAGATTGGGTTGATTTCAGTTCTCGGCAGATGAGTTAAGTCAGCCAGAGCGGGAAACTCCGGCAAGCGCCAATCGTTAGAGCGATAAAAAACCGGACGCGGCCCGAAATGAAGGGCAAACCGGCCAATGAGATCGGTCAATCGTTTCACAAAAACCGGTCGTTGCGAGTCCTGCAACCACCAACTGAGATTTTGATTGTCCAACAGCTCTAAAATGGCGAGTTCGGAGCGCAACAGTCCAATCCCATCAACGGGTAAGGCCGCCGTCCGAGCAATCGAACTGATTTGACTGAGGTTGACCAGCAGTTGAGTCGCGATCGGCACTTGACTGAGCGCAGGAGCAATAGTAGAACCAGCCGCCGTTTGAGTCTCAGGGGTTTGAGAAAGCGGCTTCTCGTCGTGTCGGCGCACTTCGCCTTGAATGCCATCAAGCAGGAGCGACTCTCCAGTTTTGATCTGTTCGGTGGCGCGGGGAATGCCGATCGCGGCTGGAATGCCTAGCTCTCTGGCAATGATAGCTGCATGGCTGGTTAAACCACCCTGTTCGGTAATCACCCCAGCCGCTTGTTTGAGTAAAGGCAGCCATTGAGGAGAAATCGTCGGCGCGACTAAAATTCGACCGGGGGGAACAGATTGAGGCGGAAACGTTGAGTCTGAAATGGTGTAAGCGCGTGCCGCGACGCGGCCGGGAGATGCAGACAACCCTTTGAGTAACCCATGTGCAAATTCCATTGTCGATTTCGTTAAATCCGGAGCAAGATTTCTGGGACTGAAACCTCCCTGCGTCAGGGAAAGCTGTGGCTTAGGACTATCTGCCCATAATGTCCACTCGATGTAACAAATATTATGGCGATCGCTCGCAAGTTTTTGTGTCAAAACGATCGATTCAGCTAGCACTTCGTCACTCAAAACCAAGGCTTGTTGCCGTTCTTCCTCCAGAACGTTCAGCCGCAGGCAGTCTCTCTCTTCGCCCGGTACGGGGACATCGGGATTGGGGGAATAAGCCAGCGTTTTGAGGCCCGCCTGACGCGATAGAATGCGACCCGACCTAAGTTGAAAGCAGTAAGTGTCGGGCTGAACTTCGCCGCGAATGAGGCTGTGGCCGAGTCCCCAGACGGCTTGAATGCAAGCGTCTCCTCCTTGGATTTCGACAATGCCCGATGCGATCGCCTCTCGCAAGGGTTGAACGATTAGAGCCAGGTCGATCGCTTCTAATGGCAAACCGGCCCGCTGCCAGCAAAACAAGCTGCTCGCGCGAAAGCGCTCCGCCCAAACCCACTTCAAGGCGAGTTCGAGATCTTCAGCTTGACACCAACAAGCGCGCGATCGCATCAACCCGGTAAAATTTTGCCCGCCACTGTTGGGCAAAGCGAGGGAAGGGCGAACAATCAGCGTAGAAACATTCCAGTTTTGAGCCGCTGCGAGTACCTCAGCTCGCCAGGCTGAGGGCAACGGAGTCTTGAGAATTCCCTGGCGAATGCGTCGCGCAATAGACTGCAGGGCTTCGCTATTGTCAACATCAACGTAGAGAGACGAGTCAGACAGGTCGGTTAAGTGCGGTTCGGCCGAGCCTAACACCTGCAAAAATTCTTGCAGCATCGCTGCCGAGATCGCAAAACCGGGGACAATTGGGTAAGCATGCTGACCCAACTGACTCAAAACCATCGCTTTTTCCCCCACAAGCGAGGCATCTGAGGGTTGAATGCAATCGAGCCAATGTAAGTATTTCACGCAGTTTGTTCGGCCGCATACACAGTTCAACCGTCACGAATCTGTTGTGGGCGTATCTTGGTTGTCACCCTCTGGTGTCTCAGCCTCGGAATCAGATTCTGCTGCGGCCGACATTCGGGCCAGTTGCTCCTGAATTTGCTCTTTGTACTTCGGCGGGGCGAGAGATGCAGCTTGGTTCAAGAGCGCTTTAACTTGGCTGTTTTCTCCCTGTTGCTCCAACACTGACGCTTTGGCATAAAACGGACGAAAATCTTTGGGGTTGGACTCGATCGCTTGATCGTAGACCGCGATCGCCTCCGTCCAGCGATCTTGGCGAGCATACACCTTACCGAGCAACAACTGAATCGAGGTAACGTCTATACTGCCCGGACTGGCTAGATTGGTCTGCGTCGCAATTTTCAAGGTATTTTGCAAGCGATCGATCGCTCTTTGGGGCTTATTTTGTTGGAGCTGTAACTCAATGACCCCATCCAAAGCACGAACATTACCCGGATCTTTGGCTAAAACGCGATCGTAAGCTTTGAACGCCCCCTCATAGTCTCCGAGCTGCTGCTTGCCCTCAGCCAGCAAAATGGCATAGTCGGGTTCTTGAGTATTCAGTTCTGCAAACTTTTCTAAAGGCTCCAGCGCGCCGGGCAAGTCGCCCTGTTCCAACCGCACTTCGACTAAACCTCGCAGTGCCGTCGAATTGTCTGGTTCTCGCTCCAAAACGAGCTGATAGCCTTTGGCGCGAGCGGCGAGTTCTTCTTGCTGTTCGGACGAAAATCTCTGCGTCGAAGTGTTAGCCACCGAAGAGGGGTTGGCTTGGAATAACCCGCTTATCAACGGCACCATTGACACGCCAACAAAGGCAAGTAAAGCAACGACCAGTACGAGATATAGCCAACTACTCCGTTTTTTGGATGTTGTCACAGTCACAGGCCCCCAAACAACTACTCATTAGTAATTAGGCTACCAGATCGCCTGCTCGCTGACACCGGAGCGCGATCGCAAACATCTCCCCCCTCGCCGTAATGTTCGGATGTCAGTCGCGATCGCGCTCGTCGGATGCAGAGAACTCAACCGAACTTTATTAAAAATTTAGAGAAATTGTACGGATTTATCGGCACTTGTCATGCATTGATTACAAGAAGCAAGCTTAGACTAGAGTTAAGACCATCGAACAGTCTGCGTCCTGCCCTTCCACCCTGCCAGAACGATTTGATTTGCTCTGGGAGAGCATCGAAGGCAAGACGATAGGAGTTTTTGATAGTCTAAATGAAGTCAGTTCGCCCCTTAAGGCGTTTTTGACTTGCTCTATCGAAATGTGTGTCTCCGCCGCGAGGAGTTTGTATGAATCCCACTGTGAATCGGTCTTCCGAATCACCCACACCGCCTGACGATTCGTCGCCCAATTTATCCGCTACCTCCAGTCAGTCCTCAAGCCAAGCAACTGGCTCTGTGCCTGAAACGACTCAGCCTGCAAAGGGCAATTCGGAGCGCGCGACTCAAACCTCAGTCTCTCCTAGAAATCATCCGATCCCACCGCCCAGCGAACCTCGGCAATACCGAGCGATCGGTCTAATTCGCGGTTGCTATCAACCCTCGGATGAGTTGTTAACCAGAGGGAATTTGATCGCTGGTGATGGCACGGCGATCGATGCAGTCCTGTTGGGGCGCGTGATTAGTTTGGTGAAAAATCATCTGGACTTAGCCCAACCCCATCTCTGGGTTGTCTATCCCCGAACCAGACAAGACAAAGAAGACTTGCACGTTCAAATTGTTGGAGTGTGGGAACCAGAAGTTTTGGGGGCCAAATTCGAGCCGCCGGAGGATTCCACTCCCGAATCGCCAGGACTGGAAGCGCCTAAGTTTCCAGAGGCGAGCGAAGCCTTGGCTTCCCCCATTGAGGATGGCCATTTCTCAATTCGAGGCGAAGCCATTTTTTACTCTCAAGAATCCCAAAAATTGATTATTAAAATTCAGCAGTCGCCGCGACGGGAATCGGAGAAAGCCAAGTACTTTAAGTTAACTTTGACAGGAGTGCTGCCCTCAGAGAGGGCCTTGGGACATTTTTGGGATGTGCAAGCGCTCTTGCAGGGCAACAAACTAACCATTGGGCAAGCGACAGATATTGGTCTGATGCCGCTGAAAAAGCGAAGCAAGCAGAATCGCAAGTCCAACTACAAGCGCAAAGTATTTAAGCCCAAATCTTCTGCAGCCGAACGCAAACCCCCCAGAAGCACTCCGCTGCCAAAACCTGTTCCCCGCGCGAATCAGAACAAACTTGACGAGTGAAGGTTCGGGGTTCAGAGTTCAAAATTGATAAATGTTCAATGCTCAATGAAAAGATTCCCCAATTCCCCAATTTTCCGGGTCTCTCCCACTGTTGACTGATCGCTGAACCCCACTCCCTCGGATGCAGATCCGGGGGATTGATTTATTCGAGAGTAATTTGCGACCCCCAACTGTCTTGGGGGAAGAAGGCGCGATCGCGCGCGAGGGGAGCGACGGGTTCGGTGAGGGTAAATGTGCCGTTGGCGATCCATTGCTTGAGTTCTTCGGCTACCTGTCGCGAGAGGTGAATGCTGGCTAGGGGAGCTGTCCTCACGCTTTGTCCTTCGATCTCGATCCGGCCGCTTTTGAGACGAGCGTAGCTGACTAAGCCGAAGGTGGGACGAACGCGGCGGGGAATGGAGAAATCAACTACGGGAGCGACAATTTCGCGATCGCTCACCGCACAGCGGGCCACAACCTCTTCGTGCAAGACGGGAAGCGGAATGCCAACACCCAGCATGATCGACGGGCCGTAGTTTTGGAAGTAGCAGCCTCGCACCCAGCGAGGGTTCATCTGTTTGGCATCGCCAATTAAAGCCAGAGTCGCCGCCGGGCCAATGGGAGTCCGGTTGGGGAGGCGTTTTTGTAAGGGGAAGTGTTGCGTTCCTTCCCAGGAAATGTAACCCACGCCGCCGCCGAGGAAAATGCGCGTTCCCACGCCAACCAAATCGAGATCCGGATCGTTCCAGAGGGGGGAAATAGCACCGGGGTTGGAATAGATGGCGTTGGCCAGTCTGGGTTGGAGGGGGCCGAGGTAGGTAAACAGGGGGCGATCGCCGCCGTTGACTCCCACAATGAAGTTTTGATACAAGTTGCGGGGATTGAAGAGGTAAAACTGGTTAATGGTATCCCGCGAGATCGTGGTTTCTAAGGTGGCTTTGGGATAGCAGTCGGTGACTTGTCCCCGAGCGCGCAGGTGGATGGGTTTGCCAGCGATTAAGTCCGCGATTGCGTGTCCTCCCCCGCGTTGAAGGCGAGCAGTTCCCAACCCCCGCTCACCATCGCTTCCCTCGTTCGGATGCGGGAATTCCGCGATCGCCGTCGCTCCCAAATACAAATCCACCGCTCCCAAACCCGCGTAGGCGGGAACGTCGTCTAACCAACACTGACGAATTTTAATTGGCGGATCGGTGTGGCCGAGATTGATAATCGCTCCCGTCGATTCCATCGGCTCAAAGGTTCCCGTCGCGATCGCATCAACTTCTTTCGCCACCTGTTTCACACTCGTTTCGGCAACGCGAGCTTTGATTTCTTCGACGGTGCAAACAACGGCTTGACGGCGGCGAATCTTGTCATTAATTTCTGCTAGGGTTCGCATGAGTGATACTAGGGCGTGTCATCAGTTAAGCCAAACAACAGAAGCCGCCAGATAGATAGCCCCCAGAAAATTTCGAGCGGTCTTATCATAGCGAGTGGCGATCGCTCGGTACTGTTTGAGTCTCGCAAAAAAGTTTTCAATCAAATGGCGAGCATTGCTTTAGCATCGAGGTCTTCAAGGAGAACATCCGCCCCCTCCAAATCATGGGCTTGACCTCCGGTGAGGTAAAAACCTGTGGGATTGCCCAAAGCATCACAGGTGGCGTGAATCTTAGTGCTTATTCCCCCCCGACTGCGACCATTAGCTTGGTCATTGCCTTTTTCTTGGCGCTCCAGCACTGTGTTGATGGGCGCGGACTATTGTGGCATCAATCATGTAGTACTCGTTGTCCGCTTCGGACGCTAGCACTTTGAACACTTTTTCCCACACTCCACTCGCACTCCAGCGACTGAATCTTGTATGCACCACTCGATAATCTCCAAATCGTTCTGGTAAGTCTCTCCAGGGAATTCCGGCTCTATACCGATACAAGACAGCTTCGACAAACAGACGATTATTCTCAGCTGTTCCTCCGACGTGCCCTTCTCTCCCTGGCAAAAAATCCTTCATTCTTTCCCATTGGCCATCCCGCAGTCCATATCTACGCATTTCCTCTCTCTTTTGAGCTTTATGTTAGATTAACGTGTGTTCTGCCTCAGCTAACATCCTCATTCTGTCGTAGTCTGAAAAACGGATTCTCTCGTGGGATTACCCCCAAAACGGTCTTAACCCGAACTGAGGTTAGATTACTCTTTTTCTAAAGCCATTCGCAATTTCTTCATCCCCGACTCAAAGACTTGACCGTCCTGCGACTGCACCATCACCATCGGTAAAATTTGGATTTTGCCGTAGATGTTTTGTAGTTCGCTTGAGGAAGGGGAGTAGAGGAGTGAAATCGGTGCGGTATAAACAACGTGGCAATCTAGCCCTCGCATTAACTCAGAACGATTGATAAAAATATCTTCGAGGTTTGTGGGTGCGCCTTCTTCTGGCTGAGTTTGGACGATGCGATCCAGATTGTCGGCAATGACGACGACCCGGTTTTCATCCCCTTGTCTCGACGCTTTCGCATTGCGAATAAACTCGTTGAGGGCCTGAACGAGCAATTCGGTATTGGGTTCGACTAACTTGCGAATCTCTCGGCGTTTGCTCGGTTCGGTGCGGACGGCTGCCGTAATTCTCGCAAATTGCGATAGGGCTAAACTGAGGTTGAGTTTATCTAGGGACACCTCGGTTAAGGCCAGATCGGCGAGTTCTTGACCGCGATCGCGCAGCCAATTTTGAATCGGCGACGAATCGGCCCGATCTTTTAACTTGCTTAATAGTTGCCGCGTACAGGAGAGCAGAATATCTTGATACTGCGTATCTTGAAAGCTCAAATCTCCTGCGTCCTCTGTCGCTGCGGCGAAATAAACCACCACAAACCCGCTATCTTCTAGATGCTTTGCTAACCGCTTTAACTCTGTTGACTTGCCACCGCCTCGATGTCCGGAGTAAAGGTGATAGGTGTTATTCTCGTCTTTCGTAATATAGCCACCGAGTTCTGCGATAACGTCTTCATCGCCGCGCACCGATTGACAGTCCACGTACCGCGCATCCCCTGGCTCTAGGGGCATATCGGGTTTGAAAGAGTTGAACAAATCTTTGAGCAGACGGCTATCTGAATTCATGAGCGGCTATTTCAATTGCGCCTTCAAAGCTCAATTTTAGCCCACCTGACTTTTCGACAACGCGATCGCGCCTACTTCTTCCCCACTCTCTGTTTCGACTGCAACGGTGCATTCAACGCCTTGCGAACGCGATCGCGCGTCTCGGTTAAATGCGCTTGGGTGTAGGTATCCAGATCGCCGCTGTAGCGTCCCAACATTCCATCAAGGCGATCGCCCAACTGGTTCAATTGATACCAAGCGAGCGTCCGCGCATCTTCGGGAACTTGCAAACGGCGCAAGACCATCTTTGTGAGGATATCCAAATGCTCTCGCTGTAGGGCACGGCGAATGCTAGAAATATTGAGGTCTGCGTCATCCGGTTCCAACACCTCCGTCCAGATCCCCCCTTGCAGGGTTTCAAACAGTTCCGGGAGAGTCAAACTCTCGCCAGCGTTGGCCCGCAACTCCAGATTTCGCAGGTGACTGAGACGCTGGTTCGAGAGGAGCGATCGCAACAGGGAACGTTGCAGGGAAAGGATGCTCTCGTGAATCGGATAGTCGAGAGAAGAGGTACTGGGCCGCTGTCCCCAGTGGTTCCAGCGAGACGGCGCGAGCTGGTTGAGTAAGTCCGGAGGGAAGTTGAAAACATTTTCGGCAAAAACGTACTCTTGCAGCACCGCCAAAGCCGCTCTCTGCTTCTCGGCCGGGACGGGTTCAAAGGGCAAGCGGCCGTTAACCGTACCGGGGCGATCGCGGTTGAAAGAACTGCCGCCAATATAGTTGGAGATTAGAATCGCCTGCTTGAAATAGTAGGAAAAAATGGTGTTGAACTGCTTCCTCACCTCGCTATATCCCTCGTCAGCAGACGGATAAGATCGACTGAGTTTCTCCCACATTTGTCGCGCATTGTCCATCTGTGACTGCGCGTAAGCCAGCACATCGCCGCTGAGGTCGTAGATATTCACCTCCGGATCGCGAAATCCTCGCCGATCTTCGTCGGTGGCGTAGGCCAGTTCCGGTTCGGGCGATCGCGCCGCAATTTGCTCTAGAAACGAGCGTTCGGCAACAGAAAATCGCTGGCCGCTGGGTTTGTAACCATATTCAATTGCCCAGCGATCGTAAGGCCCCACAATCGTCGGATAGTAGTCGCCTTGTTCGACTCCCGGAGGTGCTAAGTTCACCGCCACATAATCCATCACCGAGCTGGTCATCCCCTTGGTGCGGGTAATGCTGGTATCGTTCAACTCCTGGGGCATTAACAACGTACTGCCATGGAAATTGTGGCGCAACCCCAGCGTATGTCCGACTTCGTGGGCCGTGAGGTAGCGCAAATATTGCCCTACATAATTTTCCATTTCGTCGCGACCCGCCGCAGGATTGTTGGAAAGCGCCAGAGAACCCATCCCTAACTGCTGCTGAGCCGTCAAATTCAGGCAAAAATCTTGCTCCTCGATTAAGCGAGCGATAAATGGGGGTAATTGTTCGGATTTTGAACCATTTTGCCCTGCTTCTACTGATTGCCCATCGGGGACCAATCCCATTGCCAGTTGCGACTCTAGATCGTCCCCGCACCAATTCAGTCCCTGTCGTGCAGCCTGACTCAAAGTTACCAGTTCTCCGTACTTTCCTTTCAACCACCGCACAACATTGGCATCAATCACAATGTCTGCATCCAAAATTTGCCCGGTGAGGGGGTTGGTGTGGGACGGGCCGATGCCGATAAAGTTGGCGTTGAGAGAGTTCGACCAGCGAATCGTGTTGTAGCGTACATCTGCCGGACTCCAGTTGGCATTATCGGGCATTTGCTTCGCTTGGATCGCCTCTTTAAACCCCGCTTGCTCGAAGGCTTGGTTCCAGGCCAAAATGCCATCGCGGATTGCCTCCCGGTACTCTGACGGGACGGTGTTTTCGATCCAGAACACAATCGGCTTTTTGACTGGGGAAAGAGAAGCCGTGGGGTCGGTCGGTTCTAGGTTCCAGCGGCGGATGTAGCGGACAAAGGAGTCGGCGCGATCGCGCTCGGATAAATTTTTATAGGCCGCGATAAAATAACCGACGCGATCGTCTGCTAAGCGAGGTACGTAACCGTTATTCTCCGGCAGTTGAGAAAAACTGTAGTGTAGAGAAAGATTAAAAGAGCGGTTGTCGGGAACAGAAGGCAGGTTGGCAAACAGCGTATCATCCCCCATCCCCGTGAAGCCGTATACAGCCTCAACTTCCGCGTTCAAAGGAAAGGATTTCGCGTCGCTGAAATAGGACTTATCGCGATCGAGTTTGTACGATGCGCCTAAAACAAAGGGCAAAGATTGGGCAAGTTTTGGCAAATCGTCTTGTACCAGCAGTAAATCGCTGAGATCGACCAACAAACTTTTGCGCGTTGGGTGAATGCTAACGATGTCGAGGGAGTAGAGAACGGAGTCGCTAAATGAAGCTTCCGGTCGCGTTCCCAGCGGTTCGTTGGGTTCCACCCGGAAGTTGACATTGGGACGGACAAACTGAACCCGATCGTTCGCACGCTCAAAGCGGAACAGAAAGTCGTCCAGCGATAAACCGTTTAATAAAAACCCATCTCCAATTCCCCGTGCTAGGGTAATGATGCAGAGATAGTTTTTGTTCAGTTGTTCGGGTTGAATCTCAAGGTAAAGTTTGCCCTTCCGCTGGTTGCGGTAGAGCGCAAACAATCCGTCGAGCTTTCGAGTATTTTTAACCACATCATCAAATGGCTTCCGTCTCGCTTTTCCAGCAGTTTGAGGCGAGTTGCTCCGAACCGCTTGAGATGGTTGTAATGCGGCAATTGTTGACGGTTGCGCTGGTGAGGGAAGGACTTGCTTTACCCAAAAAAGTGCCAACCATAGAACGATACCGAGGACAGTCAAAACCCAAAAACGTTGCTTGTTCATCGAACGCGATCGCTGAAAAATCCAGAGAAAACTCTAGTGTAACCCTTCAAGAAGGGTAAGTAATTCTACAGTGAGAGGATTTCTTTTCTCTCCCAAATGCGAAGGTTGGAATGCAGATTGCGTCTTGATAGGCTATAACTGTCTCGATCGGATGCAGGATTGCATCTTTACCCTATCCCTGAAATCACATCCAAGTTCGGAGGAGACAAACGATGAGTGACGCAGAAGAAAACGGACAAACTCCTGAAACGCCAGCACCCGAAAACAGCGAAGCCAGACACTGGGGAAATGTAACCATCCTAGAAGAAGGAGAGCGTTACCGGATCAATCGCATAGAGGTTAAACCCGGACATCACATCAGCACCCAAATCCACTATCATCGCAGCGAACATTGGATTGTCGTCGCGGGGACGGCAAAAGTTGTTTGCGATGGCCAAGAAAAATTACTCATGCAAAAACAATCAACTTATGTTCCAATGAACACCAGCCACCGAGTCGAAAATCCTGGAGTCATTCCCCTCGTTATGATTGAAGTTCAAAATGGAGAATATCTCGGCGATGACGATATTATCCGTTTTGAGGAACTCGATAAGTGATATAAAATCCGTTTAATTAGACAGTGCTAGTTGGCGATCGCGGCCACCCATGAAATTGGGTAAAGGCCTTGATCTCGCGGGGTGACAAGGGATTCAAAAGAGAGAGAGGATAAGCTGTTGAGCAATTTGACCTTGTTGGTAAAAAGGCAGCTTATGAGGAGTGAGACTCATAAGCTGTTCAACCCAGTGATGACAACTTTGTGTATTCTCAACCCATAATTTCCCATATAACCCCACCCAGAAGGTGCTGTGTCTGCGGGTTCTTCTTGATGCTTCTTTTAATCGGCACACATAGTGTTGGCAACTGAAGGTCTTGATTTGGGTTCCCTTTTCAAGAGCCGTTTTCAGGTGGAAGTCTTTGCGGCGATTGACAATTCGATGGTGCATTCTGGCAACTTTGATCTGCGCCTTTTCCGAGTTGTCAGCATGGCTATAGTTTACCATCAGCTATATCTGCTGGTAAATGCTTGTCTCATCCACATCACAGCTTGCTTCTGCGTAGGCAGTGGGGAATCGACTTTTCAAGGGAAGTCCATGTATCAAGGGCGCTGACCTTTCAGGTACAACACGGGACTTATCGCTCCCCGAACCCCTCATCAGTTAACCCAATACGGGTTTTCTGAAATGCCAAGTGGTTGCCTGTTCGTAAGCATGAGCGACTTGCAGCAACAAGTCTTCTCGCAAGGCTTTGGCAATCAACTGCATTCCCACGGGTAAGCCGAGATCGTCAAAGCCGCAGGGAACGCTAATCGCGGGCAATCCGGCTAAGTTGACGGGAATCGTCATCAAATCCGATAAGTACATACTTAAGGGATCGTCTGTCTTTTCTCCCGCTTTAAAGGCTGTCGTGGGGGCGGTGGGACTGACAAGGATATCCACCTTATCAAAAGCCTCGTCAAAATCCTGCTTAATCAACGTCCGCACTTTCTGCGCCTTGAGATAATAGGCATCGTAATAGCCAGCAGAGAGGGCGTAGGTTCCCAACATAATCCGACGCTTCACTTCTGTGCCAAATCCCCGCGCGCGGGTTGTCTTGTACATCGAAATCAAGTTTTCCGCCGCTTCCTCCCGAATCCCGTATTTCACCGCATCGTAGCGAGCGAGGTTCGCAGAGGCTTCTGAAGGGGCAATGATGTAGTAAGCGGGCAAACCGTAGGCGAAGCGGGGACAGGAAACGATCTGAATTTCGGCTCCGAGTTCTTGCAAGACTTCTAGTGCGGCTTTGACTTTCTCCTCAACAGCATCATCCAATCCGCTGCCAAAGGTTTCTTTGATAATGCCAATTCGCAAGCGCTTTTTGGGTTGAAAGTTGGGCCGGAGGAATCGGGTATAGTCGGGGATTTCGACGTTGAGACTGGTGGAATCTTTGGGATCTCGACCCGCGATCGCGCCGAGTAAAATTGCTGCATCTTCCACCGTATTGCCAAACGGCCCGATTTGATCGAGCGAGGAGGCATAGGCCACCAACCCGTAGCGAGAGACTAATCCATAAGTGGGTTTCATGCCCACCACGCCGCACAAAGACGCGGGTTGACGAATTGACCCTCCCGTGTCCGAACCGAGGGCGATCGCGCACTCTCCCGCCGCGACTGCCGCTGCCGAACCGCCGGACGATCCCCCCGGAACTCGCGAAGTATCCCAAGGGTTGGCCGTCACCTGGAAGCCAGAGTTTTCCGTCGAACTCCCCATCGCAAACTCATCCAGGTTGGTTTTCCCAACCATCACTGCACCAGCATTCTTGAGCTTTTGAGTCACTGTAGACTCGTAGGGTGGGACAAAGTTTTCCAAAATTCGAGACGCGCAGGTTGTGGGAATTCCCGCAGTACACAGATTGTCCTTGATGCCAATGGGAATCCCTGCGAGCAAGCCAATTTCTGCCCCGGCTGCAATTTTTTCATCCACTTGTCGGGCGGTTGCTAGCGCCACATCGGCCGTCACCTGCAAAAAGCTGTGTAATTGAGGTTCGAGTGCTTGGATGCGATCGAGCGACTCCGCCGTCAGTTCGACGGCCGAACGTTCTTTCCGAACTAGTTGTTTGTGCAACTCGCGAATGGATGCCATGCGTGTAACTTTAAGGACTGGATCGGATTACAGTTTACAGGAACGGGGGATAACTTTGGCAGGAGGGGCGATGGCAAAAAGAGGGCAGGTTTTTAAGCCACAGTTTTCGATTTGTGCCTTCAATTGTTTCTTAAACCTGCCCCTACAGGTGGATGATGGTGGGCGATCGCTCACCCAGCGATTTGCGGTTGCGTCAGCTTTACTTGCTGCTGGTCAGCTCCTTTACCAAGGCCATCACCGCACTTCGACTCAGTTTCTCATGCCCTTCGGCCAAGACATTGAGGGTTGCGTGGGCTAAGGTCAAGGGAATTTGACAAAAATCTAAAACCGGGCCGCGCGGCAGTGCCAGCGTGTAAGCATCAGCCAGGGCTAAATTCTTGCGAGCATAGGCTTGCATTTGCGCATTTGTCCAGTCGTCTGGGTAAAAATCAACCCCACGTTTTAAGTCTTCCTGATGGTTGCGAAGAATATTCACGGCTTGCAACCCCCTTCCAAATCCAAGCGCTTGGAGGCGGTTGGTTTGCGTGCCATCGTGCCAGGCCCAGAGATCGGACAGTAAGAAACCCACAGCCCCAGCAACGCTAAAGGTGTAGGCGTTCAGATCGTCTTCTGTGTTGATTTCCCAGTTGCGGGAGACCCAATAGGCCATGCGATCGGACATTGCTGCAGTGGCATCCCAGATACGCGGGGCAATAGCAGTTGGGGCAAGTCGCGCCCATTCGCCGATCCGCAGGGTCACTTCGGGTAATGGATTTTGTTCGGTTCTCAAGGTGAGGGAGAGGCGCTCAAACTTTTCTCCTTCAGCAGACGCTTGTAGGGCGAGGCTGACTGCGTGTAGGAGGCGAATTTTAACGTCGTCGGGCAGATCGGGAGAATCTTCAATTTCGTCAATGGCGCGCATACAGAGGTAGGCCGCAGAAACAGCTTCTTGAAGTCCTAGGGGCAACCGACTAATGGGAATGAAAAATGTCCGACTGGTTTGTTTCAATATTGCTAAGGCATCTGCACGCAGATCCATTCTTTCAACTCCTCATCGACTTCATGACTATAGCAGCAATGTACCAAGATCGTATTTCGGTTGCGAATCCCCAATTTTCCGATGTTTCACAGAGAAATTTTGATTGAATTAAGCATACAGGTTTACTCGTTCTGTTGCGATCGCGATTTGAGTTAACGAGCGAGCGAGAAATGGGCGATCGCAACCCAGGGCTTTGCTTAGGAAAACATTACTCGATCTTGGAAAATGTAGCAAAGTTAACAACTCGCGCGCTCTACATCAGTAACGACAAGCCATGGGAGAGGTTGAGTTCCCTCTTGAAGATACAGTTCTCCACAAACTTCTGGCCCGGTCTGGTTCGGCAGAGAAACTCCCGTCCTCTGTGATGAGAGAACGGGAGATACAGCAGAGTTAAGTGATGCAGTACAACAGAAGCAACGAATCAAAAAGTTTTAAGCGAGGGTTTCGGGACAGTAGCCCAACCCCCTTGTGAATTGGCAGCGAAACGCTTCAATCTCATCTTTATCGGGCATCCCATGAGAAACAATGGCAACTTGGTAGCGGCGCATGACATCTATCGGCGATTGTCCGGTTTCCAGACTCCAAAGCGCCATCTGGATTCGCATCTCCGGTTCGTAGGGAATGCCGAGTTCATTCATATAGGCGAGGAAATCCCCGTGTTGCTGAGGGGTAATCGGATCGTTAAGCTTGACTTTGACAATCCAACCATCAATTTGATGAATGACGGTAATGAAGGCGACAGATAAGTTATCGACTTGGCGCAGGCGCTCTGCAATCCGAAGTGTCAAACTGGCATTGGCGAGAAAATAGAGGTAATACATGATCCCCTGAGAGCTGACGATCGCTTGAACTGAACGGGTCTATCTATAAGAATGGCGGACAAAGACTGTTGCTGTGAAGGGTCAAAGCCCCCGATTTGGGGTGGGGGGTTCTACCCAATTTTGCGTTTTCTCCTGGGTTGGCGACCGCTAGCATATACTGACCCATGACCTACCATTTCACAAAAATGAATGGCGATCGCCAACTGGCTAACTATCAATACGAATTGCCCCAGGAACTCATTGCCCAAACGCCGGCCTTCCCCAGAGATAGCTCTCGCTTGCTAGTGGTAGACTCTCGGACAACTCACCATCATCGCGTTTTTCGGGAGTTACCGAACTGTCTTCAACCGGGCGATTTACTCGTTCTCAACAATACCCGCGTGCTTCCCGCTCGCCTTTACGGTCGCAAATCAACCGGTGCTGAGGTGGAAGTTTTGTTGCTGGAGGAACGACAAAAAGACTGTTGGTTGGCGCTGGTAAAACCGGGCAAGCGCTTTAAAATCGGGGCTGAGATTGTTTTTGAAGCCGCGGATGGGGGATTGTCCCTACGAGCAACCGCGATCGCGCGAGATGAAGAAACGGGGGGGCGATTGTTGCAGTTTGAGGTTCCCGCTGGATGCTCCCTCCTATCGATGTTAGAGGTGTTGGGACAAGTCCCATTCCCCCCTTACATCGCGTCAACTGAGGCACTCCCGTCCCAGTACCAGACAGTCTATGCTCGCCAGCCCGGGGCGGTTGCGGCTCCGACGGCGGGGCTGCATTTCACGGAGGAGTTGTTAGGAACGTTGCGATCGCGAGGGATCGAGCAGGCTTATGTGACGTTACACGTGGGGATTGGCACGTTTCGTCCGGTGGAGGTTGAGGATATTACTACCCACCAAATGCACGGGGAATGGGTCGAAGTTCCCGCAGAAACGGTGGAAAAAATTCGCCAAACCCAGGCGGCGGGAGGGCGAATTTTCGCGGTGGGAACGACGGTGGTGCGATCGCTTGAAGGGGCTGCCCAACTCGAACAAGGACTCGCACCTTTTTCGGGCAAAGTTAATCTGTTTATCTATCCCGGCTATCGCTGGCGCGTCGTTGAGGGTTTAATTACCAATTTTCACCTGCCAGGGTCGAGTTTGTTGATGTTGGTGAGTGCCATGGTAGGTCGCGAGCGTTTATTCGCGCTTTACCGGGACGCGATCGCCCACCGCTATCGGTTTTACTCCTTTGGCGACGGGATGCTGATTCTTCCCCATTCAGTCAACAGGTAGGGAATTAGGGAGATGGGGAGTTGGGGGAGAGGGGGGGGGACAAGGAGGACAAGGGAGACAAGGAAGGGTGGGGAGTCTGGAGTGGAGAGTAGAGAGACAGGTTCAGTTATCACTTAACAGCGCCTAACGGCGAGGGTGTAGGGTCTTTGCATTGAACATTTATTAATTCACGCCTAATGTGAATTAGACAAAAGAAAAAGGAGGCTCGAAGATGGAAATATCACAAGCCATCCGGGAGAACCTCCTGATGAATAGCATAGACCTTCCCACACTGATGACAACAATCTTTGTCCTCGTCGATGATTGGTCTCAACAAAATATGGCTCCTTTCTACCGTCCTAAACCGGGAGCCAAGAAGGAGTTCATGGATTCAGAGGTCTTGACTCTGGC
>Ga0207422_1000763_pt1 | contig 87787 bp, 78 predicted proteins | sample MarCyaLeptolynsp_FD_187757 | JGI IMG/M metagenome (GOLD analysis project Ga0207422, IMG submission 187757) | Marine cyanobacterial communities from Panama - species 1 Leptolyngbya sp. (SPAdes) | ecosystem: Environmental > Aquatic > Marine > Unclassified | place: Panama: Panama City | collected...
CCCCCGCGAGCCACCGGCAGGTAAGGATTCCCGCATGGACCGTCAGGCATTCGAAGCCATGGCCTTGGAACACCTCGACGCGGTGTACCGGCTGGCGTACCACCTGACACGCAGCCCCGAGCGGGCCGACGAGTTGGTCCAGAACGTGTACCTGCGGGCCCTCAAGAGCGAGACCTGGACCAGCTTCGAGGAACGAGGCGGCGGCATGCGGGCTTGGCTCTTCACCATCGCTCACAACGCGTTTTATTCGGACCTCAAGAAGCAGAGCCGCCGGCCGACGTCTGTCGGCGAGTTCTACGAAGAGTCCGACGGCGAGCTCACACCCGGTGAGGCTTCTCCCGCCTGGGACCGCGCCAGCTTCGATTGGGACCAGGTCGACGATGCCCTGAAAGAGGCCATCGAGCAGCTCAAGCCCGAATTCCGGGAAATCCTCCTCTTATGGGGCGTCGAGGGCCTGAAGTACCGCGAGATTGCCGAGATTCTGGAAGTTCCTATCGGCACGGTCATGTCCCGTTTGCACCGTGCCCGCAAGCTGGTGGCCGACGCCTTGTCGGCCGACTCGGACGTTACGGAAAGACTTGGAATCAATCGACTTTCCGGGGATGAAAACGGTCGGGACGGGAGTTAACTGGGTGAAAGGCCCGCACGGTGTCAGGGGAGGCACCCGTGCTCCCTTTCGAGATCCATCTTGGACCATCGGCTTGGCCGGCCCGTCAGCGGTTTTGGAGCGGCACGCATGAGCGACCACAACATCGGACCCGATACCCACGGACCCGACGACAACCTCCGAGACTCTCTTGAGTACGCCGCGCTCGGCCGGCTGGTTCGCTTGGCCGCCGACGGCGAGCTCTCGGCCGAAGAGGCCGCTGCTTATGCCAGTTCCAAGGCCGTCCGGCCCGAGCTCGACAAGCACGAGCGGGCCGAGCGCCAACTTCGCGCTGCGGTCGGCCGCTCCATGAGCGATGGGGTCACCTGCCCCAAGGATCTCCGCGACCGTATCACCGCCATGACCGGCGAAGTGCCGCCCAAGCTCACGCTGAACCCAACGCCGGCCGATGCACCAGCGCGCCCGACGGCGCGCTTTTCGACGTGGCACCGCGTCGGCGCGCTGGCCGCAGCCGTCGTGATCATCGTCGGCGTGTCAGCGTTCTTCAGACAAGCCGGCCCGACGCAACCCGGCGGTGGTGGCATCGCACAGGCCGACGAATCGCCCACGGGTGTCCAGCTCGCTGGCTTCATGAACTCCGAGCATTCGCGCTGCGCGAGCCACCCGACCAGTATCCGCAAGTTTACCGAGAGCGACCTCGAGAAGGTTCCCGAGGCCTTCCGCGACGTGCTGGGCAACGAGTTCACGACACAGGACATCCTGTTCAGCGACGCGAACTTTATCGCTGCGGGCAAGTGCAAGGTTCCAGGCAAGGGCCCGTCGATCCACCTTATGTTCGAGGCGTTCAATCCACAGGCCGAGCCCGTTGAGGTGAGCCTCTACATCCAGCGGTGCGGCGACAAGCGATTCGAAGAAGGCAAGGCCTACGCCGTTGGCGCCGAGACCACCGACGGCAGCAGCATCATCGGCTGGCGCCACGATGGGCTGGTGTACTACCTCGTCACGTCCTCGCCCGAGACCACCCGCGAGTACGCCACGAAGCTCCAGGCCCCCGCCCTCGCCGGCGCGATCTGAGCAACTACGACGCTTTGAGTGCCATCGGGCTGCGGGCATCGAACCCCAGCCCGCGTTCGAGCGCGCTCGCCAGTTGGAGCAATCCCGCCTCGTCGAAGGCCTGACCGATCAGTTGCACGCCGATCGGGAGCGTCTTGCCATCCACCTCGACAAGCCCCGCCGGTATGCTGATGGCCGGTAAGCCGGCTAAGTTGGCACCCACCGTGAAGGCGTCTTCGAGGTACATTGACATCGGGTCGGCCAGCTTTTCGCCCAGCCTGAATGCCGGAGAAGACGTCGTGGGCATGAGCACCGCTCGCGCGCCGCTGGCGAACATCGCGTCGAAGTCGTTCTTGATCAGCCGTCGAGTGCGCTGGGCCTGGCCATAGTACTGGTCGTAGTACCCGCTGCTGAGCGCGTGTGTGCCGAGCAGGATGCGTCGCTTGACCTCGGCCCCGAAGCCCTCCGTGCGCGAGCGTACGTACAGATCTTCGAGCTCCTCGTCCTGCAGCAACTCGGCGCGTCGGCCGTATCGAACCCCGTCGTATCGAGCCAGGTTGCTTGATGCCTCGGCGGGCGCAATGAGGTAGTATGCCGCAATACCAAACCGAGTGTGCGGCAGCGCGCCTTCGTCGACATGTACGCTGGCATCACCCAGCACCTTCGCCGAGCGCTCCAGCGCATCCTTCACGCCGGGGTGGACCTCGCCTTCCGGTCGAACGACCGCGACCGTATGGCCCTTCACGTCGGTGCCGAGCGCGGCCGAAAAGTCCTCCGCCTCACGCGGCGCGCTTGTGGCGTCGTGCGTGTCGTGTCCCGAGATGACCGTGATCGCCGCTGCGGCGTCCGCCACACTGTGCGTCAGTGTGCCGATCTGATCGAGGCTGCTGGCGAACGCGACGAGTCCATACCGCGACACACGTCCGTACGTCGGCTTAAGCCCCACCAACCCGCACATTGCCGCGGGCTGTCTCACCGACCCGCCGGTGTCGCTGCCCAGTGCTAAGCCCACCACCCCCGCGCCCACTGCCGCAGCGCTGCCACTGCTGCTGCCGCCGGGCGTGCGTTCCACGTCCCACGGGTTGCGCGTGGCACCGAAGGCCGAGTGCTCGCCGCTGCCGCCCATGGCGAATTCGTCCAAGTTAGCTTTGGCCACCACGATCGCGCCCGCGTCGAGCAGGTTCCGAACGGCCGACGCGGTGTAGGGGCTGCGATAGCCCTCGAGCATCCGACTCGCACACGTTGTCCGTCCCGGGGAGGTGTCCTGGCCCAGGCAGATGTTGTCCTTGATCACGATGGGCACCCCCGCCAGCGGGCCGAGAACCCCACCCGCGGCCCGCCGATCGTCCACGGCACCGGCCTGGGTGATCGCCGCCTCGTGGAAGACATCAACGAACGCGTTGAGTTCGGGTTGCACATGATCGATGCGCGCGACCGCCTCCTCGACGGCCTCGCGAGCCGAACATTCTCCAGAAGCGATCCGTTGGGCTGTCTCGGTCATGCCGGGCTGGGCCATCGGTCGATGCTCCGTCTGTCACGATTCTCGAGAGTCTGGCAAACCCACCGTGCCCCGCGAGCGAATAGAAGAACGAGGTTAGGCCTTGCACGCCCGGCCGCGACACCAAATCCGAAGGCCACGCCGATGCCCACCAGCCACCTGAGAGACGACCGATTCGCCGGCGCGTTCACCGCCCTCGTCACGCCGTTCGTCCCCGACGGGGACGCCATCGACACCGAGCGCTTGGAAGCCCAGATCGCCCGGCAGGCCGAGGGCGGCGTCGCGGGCATCGTCGTTGCCAGTGCCACCGGCGAGAGCCCGACCCTGTGCGAGACAGAGTTCCGCACGCTGGTCCGCCGCACCGTCGAGGTGGGCAAGGCCCACGATCTGGTAGTCGTCGCCGGTACGGGCAGCAACAGCACAGCTCGGGCAGTCGAGATGCAGCGCATCGCGATGTCGTTGGGTGCCGACGCTGGCCTGAGCGTGACTCCGTACTACAACAACCCCACGCAAGAGGGCCTGTACGCCCACTTCGCCACGATCGCCGACAGCGTCGAGCTGCCCATCATGCTCTCCAACATTCCTGCTCGCACGGGGGTGGCACTCGAGCCTACAACCGTCGAACGGCTGTACGAAAGCCCCTGGCTGGTGGGCATCGAGGATGCCACCGGCAATACCGACACCGCCGGCGACATCCTTGCCCGCTGCCCAGACATCGCGCTGCTAAGCGGCGACGACAGCATGACCTTGCCCTTCATGGCCCTGGGTGGTGTGGGTTGTGTCTCGGTTGTGAGCAACATCGACCCGCAACGCGTCGCAGGTTTGTGCCAGGCCATGCTCGATGCCGACCTCTCAGCCGCGCGCAAGTACCACAGCACAGTGGCCGAACTCGCCCGCGCGATGTTCCTCGAGACCAACCCCATCGGCGTCAAGGCAGCTATGGCGATGATGCAGTTGGACAGCAGTCAGCTCCGCCTTCCCATGACCCAGCCGACCGAAGTGACCAAGAGCGCGATCCACCAAGCCCTCGAACAGGCCAACTTGCTCGAAGCGGCGGCATGCTGAACACCTAGCGATACTCGGGATTCTCGAACCCGAACCGCTCGCCGCCCTTCCACTTGTCACGCTGATTGCCAAAGGGCGGGATGCCGTTAGCGTCCTTGAGCATCCGGGCGAGGTGCAGCAGGTTCCACGTCATGATTGTGGTGTTGCGGTTCGTGAAGTCGTTCGCCTGCGCGTTTGATTCCTCGTCGAGATAGCTCGGCCCCGGGCCGGCTTCGCCGATCCAACCCGCGTCGGGCTGCGGCGGGATGGTGAAGCCCACATGCGCGAGAGAATAGAGGATGTTCATCGCGCAGTGCTTGATGCCGTCCTCGTTGCCCGTGATGATGCAGCCGCCCACGCGGCCGTAGAAGTCGGATTGCCCGCGGTCATTCAGATCGCCCGAGTTGCTGTACAGCCGCTCGATGATCCGCGTGCACACCGAGCTCTTCTCGCCCAACCAAATGGGCGTGCCGATGACCAGGATCTGCGCCGCCATGACCTTCTTGTGCAGTTCGGGCCATCCGTCGGTCTCAAACCCCTCTATTGTCATGTCGGGCTGTACGCCAGGCGGGATGTCGTGATCGACGGCCCGGATAGTCTCGACCGCCACGCCCACCTTCTCCATGATCGCGATCGAGCGATCCATCAGACCTTGCGTGTGGCTCTGCTTGGGAGATTTTTTCAGTGTGCAATTGAAGAAGACGGCGCGCAGGTCATCGTACTTCGCTGGCGCACGCTCTATGAGGCTCTTGGACATTACAGCCCTCCTTCTTGCGGACAGTTTACCCACGAGATGCATGGAGACTGACAGTGGGGATGACGCTCAGCCCGGCCCTCGCAAGAAGCGGGTCATGTCGCGCATGAGCAGTTCGCCGCGGCGGCGCTCGAGCGGGCTGGCGTGCTGGCCGATGTTGTTGTTCATCACGTCGAAGATGCGTCCCACGATGCGGGCGGGTGGGCCCTCGCCATCCTTGATAGCCTGCTCGTCGCGCTGGGCCTGGCGGCGGGCGCGCTCAAGGCGCTCCTCGGGCGTGCGATCGCGCACGTTGCCGCCCATCATCTCCATCGTGGTCTCAAACCTCACGAAAGCTTCGGCCAGGTACTGGTCGCGCTGTTCCATGGGCACGCCCTGGTACTCGACGGCCATCGAGTCCCACAGCTCGATCGCGAGACGGCTGGCGTTCTCTTCGAGCTGCTCCCGCGCTTTGCCACGGATCGAGCCGGCGAAGGCCGCCAGCATGAGCGAATCGCTCGAGTTCATGCTTTCCATTCGCTGGACGAGCATCCCGACAAGCTCAAGCCGACGTTCGAGCGGCAGCTGGTTGAACTCTTCTTGGAGCAGGGTAAAGCTCATAAGGGTGTCGATGCGTCCGTTCTCGTAGTCGGGCACCGGCATCGGTCGGAACATGAAATAACCCGCCACGCCAGCGACAACGAGGACCCCGACGGCGAACGGCCAGCCCTTGCGCGACCAGCGGCGCCAATTGTCGCCGTTGCGCAGAGTGTTGCGCTCGAAGTCGGCGATGCGCTCGCGCATCGCGCCGATGTTGATGCGGCGACCTTCGAGGCGACCGAGCGTCTTGAGCATGTCCTCGTGGATGTTGTTGCTCACCGGAACAACCTCATTGGATTCCCAGAAGTCGGCCGATGTCGCCGAAGAGTGCCTGGACGTCCTCCGTGCCGGGCTCGTTCAGCCAGTCGGCTCGCATGGACGGGAAGTACACTGCGTTTCGCGCCGTTGATCCGGCGCGCAAGTCGTGCCAATCGTCGCCACAGGTCAGTAGCGGAAACGGCGTGCCGCTCTCGGCCCGCAGCTCGAGGGCCCGCGTGACAGCCTTCTCGACCCGGGGGCTCTCGACGGCGAAGAACAACTCGGCCGCGGTCATCGCTTGCCCGGGAAAGTACTCGTAGCTGGTGCCCGTGCTGGCCCACAGAGCGGCGTCCGCCCCGCCGATATCGCTCGGGCAGCGATAGCACGAGTTCCTGCCCAGCACAAAGTCGACATCTGACGATGGCCGCTGCGGCACGGGCGTGTCGAGGTACTGGCTCAGCACGTCGAGCAGGCTCGGGTCGCTGCCGCCGCCGGGCTCGCCGCTGTGGAAGGGGCGCACCACGGGCAGCACGCCCTTGGACTCGGTGTCCATGTAGAGCTGGGTGCCGATGCCGATCTGGGCGAGATTCGCCAGACACTGGGTGCGACGCGCGCTCTCGCGAGCGCCGCCCAGTGTGGGGATGATGATGCCGACGAGCACGCTGATGATCGCGATGACCGCCAGTAGCTCGATGAGCGTGAATCCCCTGCGCATGCCTGGCGTTCCTCCGTGCGGGTCAGATGGGCAGCGCGGCCCGCTTGCCCTGGGCCTCGTCGACGATTCGCCGCGCGAGGCTCGGCTGCTCGTCTCGGACGATACCAGCGTGTTGGGCAAACTGGGCAGAGAGTTGCGGGTCGGCATCAAGAGCGCGCTGGACCCCTCGCGCGATTGCTCGGCCGGCCCGACGGAGCTGCGCGCCGCGAGCGAGCGAGGCCGCGAGCCCTGCACCAAGGACCAGCGGTAGCCGGAAGGGCTCGGGCACGAGTGGCGCGATCGCGCCGATCGTCCGGGCAGCGGCTCCACCAACCGGGTCGCGCTCGTAGTCGGCCGAGGCGGTGATGGCGTGGTCTGCAGCGGCGAGCTGGGTGCGCCAGCCGTGTGCGAGATCGGGCGGGGCCGATGGATCTTCCAGGGCCTTGCGCAGGGAACGCTGGCGGGCGGCCAGGGCATCGCGTAGCACGCCAAGATCCTGGCGCGCTGAGGCGATCTGGTTGCGCATGGCGGCCTGATCAACGCAGCCCCCTGTCAGAGTTACCACGGCGAGGCAGGCCAGCAACGCCCCCATCGCCACCCATGCCTTCGGCCTCAGACGGCCGAGGGCACCAAAGAAGCTATCTCCAAAGGGTAGTCTCCCCAGGGTGTTGCGCGTTACGAACGGATGCCTGCCCAACGCCTGGCATGCACGGGCATCGGCCGGATTCTGTACTATCTTCATGGGAAACCCCCAATCGCGGGCCCGCTGGCGACGTCACCGCCGCGCGTGCGGGCCCCGTGGCCTGCGGCTGGTGGTGGGGGTTGGGCATCGCGAGCATACCAGCGGGGCCGGGGGATGCAAGGGAATTGTGGTGGAGCGCTGGCAGGTTGCGCGCGGGGGTGGTAGTTACATTCAAAATGGCAACTCGCCGGTGAGTCGCCGCACTCTCTCTTGCGTCAATCCGGCTCGCTCGATATCCTCTCGCTTCGCAAGTCGAGCACGATCAACTCTACCTTGGTCTTGGAGTTCTTGTTCCGGATCCAAGCTGCCCAAAGGATCCCACAGGCCTTCGCACTCGTCGCACATGGCCCACACTTTGGACGATTCGTCAACAACCAAGTACATCGCACCGTACTCGCCATCGTTGGGGCAGTACATGGGTTCGAGCAGATAGTGTTCAGGTATGCCGGCTTCCCTTGCCCAATCAAACATGCTCCATTTCCATTCGTCTAGGAGCGCAGTTTGGTGTGGAGCGCGTGTGCAAGTGCCTTGGCCATCTGATGGTTCAGCGCGTGCCCTGACTTTGTCGCGATGATGTCGGCTTGGATCGGCCGGCCGGCGAGCGTCAGGTCGCCGACGGCGTCGAGCAGCTTGTGGGCGGCAGGCTCGTTGTCCAGGCGGTAGGCGTTGTCGATTGGGCCGTTCTTGCCGATGACGAGCATGTCGGCGGGCGTCAGACCTTGGAAGAGCCCGGCGCTCCGTAGCGCGAGGGCCTCGTGCTCCATGCAGAAGGTGCGCGCGCGCGCGATGGTCTGCGTGTAGTTGTCGGGTGAGCCGTCCCAGATGATGGTCTGGGGCTCGAGGTACGCGTTCTCGCCGTAGTCGAGGAAGTAGGTGATCGACCAGCCGGGCGTGGTGCGCGGCTTGGCGGTAATGGAGCGGTCCTCGATTTCGAGCGTGATGGGTGCGTCGATAGTGATGGGCTCTATCGCGGAGCCGAGGTCGTTGATGCCTGCTTCGACGATCGCGTCAACGAAGGGCTGGGCCGACCCGTCGAGGATGGGAACCTCGGGGCCTTCGAGCTCGATGGTGCAGTCGGTGATGCCCAGCCCGGTGAGCGCCGAGAGTGCGTGCTCGACGGTCGCGATCGTTGCGCCGCCGAAGGCCAGATTGGTGCTGCGCGGCGGGCCGTCGGCGAAGCCGGGGTGGATGGGCGCGGCGCTGATGGCGCTGTGGTGGATTGGCAAAGGCGCCGCGAGGTCGGCACGCGATAGCATGAGGCCGCTCGAGCCGGGCCTGAATGCAATCGTCGAGGGCTGGGACGTGAACAAGCCGGTGCCGGTCAGGCTCGCGCCGGCGGCGAGGGTCCTGCGCGGGACGAAGTGCGCCGTCATGCGTCGCGGAGCCGCTTGCGGAGCTGGCGCATGTCCTTGGACAGCGTGCGGAACTGAGCGTAGTTGGCCGCGGCCTCGCGTGCGGGCATGGCCGGTGTACCCAGCCAGGTCTCGCCGGCTGGGATGTCGTTGATCACGCCGCTGCGGGCACCAACGGTTGCGCCGTTGCCGATGGTGACTCCGTCGCTGACCGAGACGTTGCCGGCGATGGTGGCGCCGTTGCCGATAGTGACACTACCGGCGATCGCGCAGGCGCCGCAGATGATGACATTCTCGCCAATGTCGCCGTTGTGGCCGATCTGGCAGAGATTATCGATCTTGGTGCCCCTGCCGATACGGGTATTGCTGAGCTTGCCGCGGTCGATGCAGGTGTTGGCACCGATCTCGGCGTTGTCTTCGATGACGACGGCGCCGAGGTGAGGGATCTTGACGGGGCCCTTGGGGCCGGGCAGATAGCCGAAACCGTCGGCCCCGACGGCGACGCCCGGATGGATGATGCACCCGGCGCCGATGCTGCAGCCGTGCTGGACGACCACGCCCGCGTGCAGGATCGACTCGGCACCCACGCTGGCACCCGGGCCGAGTGTGACGCGGGCCATCAGGACCGCGCCGGCCGCGACGCGGCAGTTTGCGCCGATGATGCACATCGGGCCGATTGAGGCACCCTCGACTTCGGCCGATGGATCGACCACCGCGGCGGGGTCAACGCCGACCTCTGGAACTGGCGGGTTGGCGTGTTCGGCGAAGGCCTCGAGCATGGTCAGCAGCGCCCGATCTGCGTCGGGCACGTAGAGCACGGCGCGATCGCCGGTGTCGCTCTCGTCGAGGCGGACGCCCTCGGTAACCAGCGCGGCCGAGGCGTTGGAGGTGGCCCACGCGGCGGCGTGGCGCTGGTCTCGGATGAAGGTCAAGGCGCCCGGAGTCGCCTTATCGAGGGGAGCGATGTCGGCCAACGGGATGTCGCTCGGGCCGACGAGCCTCGCGTCGAGGATCTCCGCCAGGGTGCCGGTGGTGGTGGCTTTGGGCCTGGCTCGGTTCATATCGAGAGATCTGGCTGGGGCGGGCGTGGGCACGGGGCGAGCCTCGACAAGGGGGAGGTCATGGGGCTGAGGCGGACTCTAATCTAAAAGGTGGGTGCTCTCTCGGCTCTCAGCCCCCGCGGGCGTACTGGTTGTTCATCCACTCGACGACACTGCGGGAGATATCCACCGACTCGCCTGAGTAGATGACTCGGCGGGTCTGGATGAAGTTCTCCACAAAGTCCATGGCGGCTTCGGCCCGGACGTTGGGGTTGCGGGGCACATTGAGCCCCTGGCCGCTGTGGATGACGACCTCCCACCCATCACGCTTCGCGACATCTTCGACGGCCTGGAGGGCTTTCTCGTACAGTTCGGTGAGGGCACGGGCGTTGTCTTCGGACTGCCAGCGGATGAGCATGGTGCCGCGGAGCTCGCGGAAGCCGGCCTTCATATTGAGCTCACGGAGTGTCTCGTCATACGCGTCGGAGTTCGGGTCGAGAAGCTTCAGATCTTCCTGGAGGCCCTCGATCTCATCGGTGATCTTCTCGATCTCGGCGGTCTTGCGATCGCCCTCGTCAGAGATCTTCTTCTCGATGTCCTTGAACTCGCTGAGCTGCCTGATGACCGCGACCATGTCGACCGTGGCCACGGGCGTGGCCGCGGCGCGAACCACGGCCGATGCGTCTGCCTGGGGTCGCAAGAGCGCCACGGTGGAAACGGCGATGGCAACCATGGCGAGCAGGCCGAGGCCGGCGTTGGCGCGGGGGATGGTGATCGTGGGTGCCGCCTTTGTGGAATCTGGCATGGTTCGAGCCTCCTGCTGGTGTGGGACACTGCGGTCGCTCCGCGACCGTTGCGAACAGATCCTGTGGGGCGCATGCACGCCCGAGGACAAAAAACGCGGGGCCCCAGCACGGTGGTCGGCCTCCGGAGAGCCCGGCTGGCCGATCGCCATAGTGGGGATTCTACACCCCATGATGATGCGGCTAGGCCGGATAGCCAGCATGTCTGGCAACAAAGCTTGTAACTACTTACTAATATTATCGGGCATTTCATACAGATCATCACGTTCGATGAGAACCCCCCGCGGGGCCGATGTCGTAGGTGTAGTAGATAGGCCGATGGGCTATCCTTACAGATATCGTCCAGATGGACGACATGGGGCCGAGACGGTGGTGTCGAAGGGAGGCCGGTGATGCGGCAGGTGGGTGTGAGCGTGGTCGCGGTGCTGCTGTCGGCGGGGCTGGCTCTGGGCCAGGACGCCCTGGGTAACGGGCACGCCCTCGACCGCAACACGCTGGTCGGCGGGCAGGGCCTCAACAGCCCAACACGAGATCTGATGGCCGAGATCCGATTCCGCAATGCGCTGGTTACGGGCAATGTGCCGGGCGGAGCGGGCTTCAGGGGTGCGACGGGCTATGGGCTGGCGAACGACTTCCGCCAGCGTGTCGGGTCCGACGACCTGTTCGCCTTCCGGCGAGACTCGTTCACCAGCGGGCTCGCCGGCACGGGTATCCGCGGCACCGAAGCGCTGCAGTACCAATTCGCCTTGACCGTTGGCAACGAACCGCCGCGAAACCTGCGCGGCAGCTTGCTGACATCACGCACGGGCGAGCGATTGACCGTGGGGTTGCCGTCAGACTCGATCGACGTGGGCGGTGGGGTTACCGATATCCGGCGAGCCACGCCAGAGGAGATGGGCGAGTACGAGCCGGGAACGGTGCTGTCGCTGCGATCAATCTCGGCGCACCGGGCGGGTCTGAGCCTGGCGCCCTCGATGCTGACGATGATCGAGGGGCCCGAGGGCACCACGCAGGGCCTGGTGTCTTCGCCGTTGCGCGGTTTGGCGCGCGAGGATCTGCTGGGAGATAGCGAAGCGATCGATGGCGACCCCGGTGCCCCAGTGCAGCCCGAGCGCGGCGTTGGGGCACCTGGCTCGGGGCTGCGCGAGACGCCGGCTGTTCCGGGTTCGGACGTGGCCGGTGATGTGCGGGACAAGCTGTCGATGGACTATGCGACGCGCGTGCCGGAAGGCGTGACCCCGGCTGTCGATCCAGGGGCGGGTGCCGAGCCGGAGGGAGCCGCGGCGATGCGCGGCGGGGACCCGTTCCTCGAGCAGTTGACGGTGCTGCAGCGTGTGCTGCGCGAGGGCGAGTTGGCGGAGACAGCCGGGGCCGAGGGTGGTACTGGCGCCACGCCCGTGTCGCCGCCGGTGATGTCCGATCGCATCACCGGGTGGAAGGAGTTGGTCAATACGCTCAAGGACGGCGTAGGCACGGTGCAAGTGCCGCCACCCAAGCTCGACAATGCGTCGGCCTACGACTTGCACGTGAATCGGGCCAAGGACATGCTCTCGCAGGGACGGTTCTTCGAGGCCGAGCAGCGATTCACGATGGCACTCGCGGCGCGACCCGGCGACGCGATCGCGTCGATTGGTCGCGTGCACGCCCAGATCGGCGCGGGGCTCGATCTGTCGGCCGCGGTGAACCTGCGGGCGTTCTTGGTGGAGCATCCCGAATTCGTTGGCGCACGGTACGAGGCCACGCTGCTGCCCAGTGAGGATCGGCTTGGAGTCGCTTCGCGTCGACTGACCGAGCAGGTGAGCGGGGAGGGCGCCAGCCGCGGCCGTCGCGAGAGCGCGCTGCTGCTGGCGTACGTTTCGTTCCTGCGCGGCGATCGCATCTCGACCATCCTGGGCTTGGAGCGCTTAGGCGAGGGCGCGGCTGGGCGGCGTGATCCGTTGACGCCGCTGCTGCGGGCTGTGTGGCTCGACGATGCGGATGCCGGGACCGGAGCGGACGAGGAGGCGGGCCCCAGCGAGGACGATGCCGACCGATGAGCCGGCAGGGGACAGCGGGCGAGGCGCGATGGCGGATGGCATGACGACACAACCCGCCCGCAAGCCCGCGCGTGCCGAGGACGATCCGGGGCTCTCGATCATCGACTTTCTGAGCGACGGCGGCTTCGTGCATCTATGCGCAACGCTGTCGGCACTGTTGTCGGCGCCCGTGCGTCTGCTCGATGCTCGGGGGCGCGAGATCGTCCCGGACGAGGACGGGACGGTCACTTGGCGGCTGATCGACCCGGGACCCGACCCCGCCCAGCTCGCGGCCGAGCGGGCGTTCATTGTGCCGATGCGTGCAAACGGGCGGGTGATCGGCTGGATCCATGTGGGCAAGAGCCCGGCGACGGAAGGCCCGTTGGCGGCCGAGATCGAGCAGGCCGTGGCGTTGATGGTTGACGTGGCCGACCAGGTCTGCGATCGTGAGATCGAGCTGCGCGCGCGATTGCGTGAGCTGAGCGCGACACAGCGGCTGAGCGCGCTGCTGGCCTCGGCCCAGAGCGAGGACGAGGTGCTGGGCATCGCGCTGGATAGCGCGATCGAGTTGCTCGGCTTGTGGGCTGGCTCGCTCGTGCTGTTCGAGCAGGCGGATAAGAGCCAGAGCTTGCCGACCGAGGAGCGCGATGTCGAGCACCGAGTGAGCCGGAATCTCAGTGAGAGCTGGCTGGCTAACCCATTGCCGCTCTCGGTTGGCCGTGAGTTCGACAAGCGGGCGTTGGCGGGTGAGGTGGTGGCGGTAGCCGACCTGCAACGCGACGCGCGCGTGCAACTCAAGGCGCGCGCAAAAGAAGAAGGACTCGCGTGCGCTCTGCACGCTGGCATGATCTTCAATCAGAAGCCGCTGGGCGTGATCCGGTTGTACGGGCGGCAGATCCGCCAGTTCACACCGGCCGAGGAGCGCGTGCTCAAGACCATCGCCCAGCAAGCTGCGGTGGCGATCGGGCAGGCGCGCCTGCTGCGCCTGCAGCGCGAGGAGCGGCGCCTGCAGCGACAGCTGAGGCTCGCCAGCGACGTGCAGCGTCGCATGTTGCCCAAACACCCGCCTAGAAGTGAGCGGCTGGATCTGGCCGCGAGTTGGGAGCCGAGTCTGGAACTCAGCGGCGACTTCTTTGATTTCATCGAGTTGGATCGTGAAGAAAGGCCCGAGGGCGAACGGCGCATCGGAATCGTGGTAGGTGATGTCGTTGGCAAGGGCGTGGCAGCTGCGCTGCTGATGAGCCACGTTCGCGCGAGCCTCCTGGCGCACGCGTCGCTTGATGCCTCGCCCGGCATGGTGCTGGCGGCGGTGAACGACGATCTGTGCCGCGATTCGCTACCCAACGAATTCGTAACCCTGTGGTATGCCGTGGTGGACCCGGTGAGCCTCGAGCTGATCTACGCGAGCGCGGGGCACGATCCGCCGGTGTTGCTGCGGCCCGTGGTGGACGGCGTTCCGCCCGACAATTCCGAGATCGAGGGTGCGGACGCGCGGCCGATGCGGAGCAGCGGGATGCTCGCTGGCGTGCTGCCGGGGCAGATCTTCGACGAAGAGCGCGTTCCGCTGCTGGGTGGAGACACCCTGGTGATGTTCACCGACGGCATGACCGACGCGCAGGACTTTGACAAGCAGCGGTACGGTCGCAAGCGGCTGGCGCATTCGGTGTTCGGGGCGGTGAGCGCGAACCCGGACATCTCGGCTTCGGCGCTTGTGAAGGAGGTGGTGTGGGGCGTGCGCCGGTTCGCCGGCTTGGCCGAGATGCCCGACGACCAGACCATCGTGGTGCTGCGGGTGAAGCCTTGAGGTGGCGCGCGCTTCTGATCGCGGCCGCGCTGCTGGTTGGCGGGTGCACGATCACCGGGCTTGAAGAGACCGCGACGCGAGAGGCATGGCCGGCCGACGCGGAAGCGGTGTTCGGTTGCACGCCGGTGAGCATCGACTTGGTTGGTGGGCATGTGCGTGGGAGTGGGTCAGGCGTATTCGTCTCGGATCGGTGGCTGCTGACGGCGGCGCATGTCGTCCCCGAGGGGGCCCGGTTCGCGTGGATCTCGTTCGAGAAGAACGGCACAACCGTCGGCGCGATGTACCCGGTCGAGGTGATCATGACCGGTGGCGGCGAGCCCGTGGAAGCCGGGGATTGGGCGCTAATCCGTCTCCCCGAGCGCGTCGAGGAGATCGGTGCAAGGCCCGCCCGGCTGGTCGACGCGGGACTCGAGGATACCGATGCCGTGCTGGTCGGGTTCCCCACGAGCGACGATGACGTGGGCTTATTTTCGCCGCGCGAGGTTGTAGTGCTGCACAGCGAGGTGCCAGGACCAGTCCAGCAACTGGGCTACGACGGCGAGCGCGAGCTGCGATACTTCCGGATGGTGCGCGGGTGGAGCGAACTCGGCGGTGCGTCGGGTGGGCCGGTGGTGGTGTACGACGAGCTCGGCCAGCCGGGCGTTGCGGGTATCGTGCTCGGGCGCGTGGAGTATCGGGGGATGTGGAGGCGCGGCCGGGCGATCGTGACGCACGCGATGCCCGAGCAGGCGTTCCAGGCGGCACGGGGGGCACTCGATGGCCTGCCGTCGAGAGTTGGTTCCGAAGAGATGCCGTCGGGCGACCTACGCTGAGCATCGATGGCGACGGTCTTTCTCAATGGCAGGCTGGTGCGGGACGACGATCCCGCCGCCAGCGTTTCCCTGTCGGACGCGGGCTTCATGCACGGCGTGGGGCTCTTTGAGACGATGACGGCCCGCAAGACTACTGCCGGCGTGCGCGTTGTGCGCGTCGCTGAACATGTGGGCAGGCTGGTGGCTTCGGCCAAGACCCTTGGGCTCGCATCGTCGTTGCGCGCGGGGCCATTAGCCGAAGCGATCGAGTACACGGCGGCCTCGCACCTGGAAGATGTCGAGTATGACGCCGCGCGATTGCGATTGACCGTGACCGGTGGCGACCTGAACCTGGTGCGCCGCGAAGCCGAGCGCGTGGGCGCTGGCGTGCAGACACCCACGGTGGCGATCGTGGCGCAGCAGGCGACGGAATACCCCCAAGAGTTGTACGACCAGGGCGGGCTGATGACCGTCGCCGACGCGAAGGCCAACCCGCTCGAGCCGACCGCCGGGCACAAGACGCTGAACTACTGGTGGCGTCTGCGCGAATTGCAGGCGTCACTGGCCAAGGGCGGCACAGAGGGGTTGATTTTCACGATCACCAACCACGTGTGCGGAGGGTGCGTGAGCAACGTGTTCGCCGTCAAGGACGGCACCGTGATAACGCCCGTCGCGAGCGGCGAGGAGGCGGCCGTCGCGGGCCAGGGTGGCGCGATGCCGAGCCCCGTGCTCCCGGGTGTGACGCGGGCGGCGGTGCTGGAGATCGCTGCGGGGTTGGGTATGCCGGTGAGCAAGCAGTGGCTGGCGATCTCGGATCTGCTCGACGCCGACGAGGTGTTCTGTACGAACGCGAGCTTCGGCGTGCTGGCGATGACGCGCATCGAAGGACGAGAGATCGGCGATGGCGGCGTCGGGCCAGTCAGCACACAGCTTCGCGAGAAGCTGGTCGAGCTCGATAAAGCTTGATCTAGGACGGGTTGTCTTGCACCGGCCTGCGGACGCGAACGTTCTCACGGCCGGCGATGTCGTCGGCGGGAGTCTCCATCGCGCGCAGGGCTTGGCGAACGCGGCGGCGGACAAGGAACCAACCGATGAGTGCCGCGAGGAGCGCGAAGGGCAGCAGCACGAGTCCGATGGCGACGATGCCCACCAGGATGACCGCGCCTATGACGACCAGCACCCCGAGCAGCAGGATGGCCTTCAGCCGCGCGAGCGGGCCGGGGCTGGGTGCCTGCCCGCCGCCCAGCGTGTAATTGAACGTGTAGTGCGACACAACCAAAGTTTAGGGGCGCACGAACACACCCGCCGGAATCGGCGGGCGGTGGTGTGACGCGGTGGAACGGTGTCCAGGCCGCGGGAGATGTGGCCGGCTGGTGTTGCCGGCGCGGTGGTATCGATCCGGATCGTGGTCAGGCGCGGCGGCGGCGACCGAAGAAGCCGGCGCCGGCGAGGCCCACTGCGGCCAGGGCACCAGTGGTTGGCAGCGGCACGGCGACCTCGAACATCTGGTCCTGCGAACCATCGTTGGTCAGGGCGCGGATGCGGGTGTTGATCGCCAGGTCGTCGTTGGTGGCGACCGCGAGCAGCGTCGTGAGGTAGTTGGTCGTGCCGGTGTTGAGGTGCCATGCCTTGAAGTCGCCGCTGCCGACGCTCAGGCTGCTGGACTCGGTATCCATGTCGGCCACGACCTCCCAGACGGCGAGCTGGAACGCGGCCGAGAAGTTCCTGCTGGTGCCGAACTGTTGGCCGTCGGCGTAGGCGTAGAGGCGGCCGATGGCGTCGGCCTGGTGCTGGGCCATGCCGTCGTCGCCAGCTCCGACGGGGGCATCGGTGAGATCGGTGACCTGGTACTCGCGGTTGTTGTAGTTGACCCACTCAGAAACGTCGACGCAATAGGTGGTCAGGGCACCCAGAGCCGGCGCGGTCGGGCCGGTGCGGGCTGTGATCTCGTGGTTGAGCTGGCCGGCGTGGACGCGGAACTGATCGCCATTTACACGGATGGTGACGACGCGACCAGCGCCGGCCCCAGTGAACTTCATCATGACGCTATCGGCGGCCGCGAAAGCCGTGGTGGCAAGTACGGCGACGGTGGCGAAAATCGAACCCTTCATGGCTCTCTCCCTCTTGGTCTTCTGTTTGCCCCCGCCCAGCTACCCACCAGTGTGGATTGGCTCGGCGGCGTTGGCCCGGCCGCCGGCAGGAAGACTCTCCTCCCCCCCTGCCGCTGCGGCCCGGCCACCAACAGCATACCCGAAACGGTGGCCTTGTCGAGGTCTAAGTGTTGTTATAGCAGTTGGTTATGACGGATTCGTGCTATTCGGACGCTCGGTCGTGGTTGCCGGACGAAAACCCACGGGTCAACGCAAACGCCCACCTCGGAGGGCGGGCGTCTGGAAGGATCCGTGCCTCACGAGCCGGGCGTGTGCGCGGCTCGGTCGGGGTTTGGGGTTCAGGCGCGGCGGCGGCGGGTGACGACCACGCCAGCCAGGCCGACGGCCGCGAGGCCGGCGGCGCCAGGCAGGGGCACTGCCACGGCGTAGAGCTGGTCCTGGAAGCCCTCGTTGGTCAGGGCGCCGAGGCCCGCGAAGGCGGCGACGCTGTCATCAGCGGCGGCGGCCAGCAAGCCGTTGAGCACCGACTGGGTGCCCAAGTTGATGGTGCTGGTGACCTCGAAGTCGCCGGCGTTGATGTCCAGAGTGGTGCCGGTGGTGCTGAAGTCGGCGATGACCTCCCACACGGCCAACTGGAAGGCAGCGGCGAAGTCGTTGTCGGCGGTGAACTGGTTGCCGCCGGCGGCGGTGTAGAGACGGGCGATGGCGGCGGCCTTTTCGGCGCCCATGGCGGGGCTGATGCTGCCGGCCGTGACCGGGGCGTCCTCGAGATCGGCCAGGTCGTAGGTGTTCAGGCCCGGGCCGATGGGCTCGAGCACGTCGATGCAGTAGGTGAGCAGCGAGCCATTCAGGCGCACGCCCGTGGAGCCCGAGCCGTTGACGACCGAGAAGTTCAACTGGCCGGCGAACACATCGGTCGTGGTGCCGTTGGCGACGACCGAGAACGAACGGCCGTTGCCGGGGCCGGTGTAGGTGAGGTCGACCGAGTCGGCGGCGGCAGCGCCGGCGGCGGCCAAGACAGCAGTCAGTGCAATGACGGAACGCATCTTCAATTCTCCCTGAGATCTCTCTCTGTCTGTACGTCTATCGCGAATCCAACCGGAGCACCCACGGGCCTCACGCCTCGCCTGCGGGCAATACGACCACCCCGCCGAGCGGGACGGCATGCATGGCACCCCGGAGGTTCCACCCCCGTGCCTTTGTGCGGAATCAGAATGTCTGGAGCGCGACCAGCCCGAACGGCGGTGCCGCACCTCCCTCCGTAATGACAATAGCGGATACGCGTGAAACTGCCCACACGGATCCCCAGAATTCCAAAGGATTTATGCGAGAAATCGCGCACGAACGTCAGGCATGCAGCTTATCGGGCCGGGCGGGTCCCGAAACTCCATCGAGCCGGCCGGCTAGGTCGTGGACTACCGTGGTCCCGTCTGACACGCGGATCACGGAGGATCGCTTGATCATGGGGAGCGGGAACGCCGAACAAAAAACGAGTACTCAGCTCTCCGAGGCGCTATTTGGCCAGCTCGGCTCGGGCTTCGCCCACCTGCACCTGCATACCGAGTACTCGCTCCTGGACGGTGGCAACCGCATTGATCGCCTGACCGACCGAATCCGCGACTTGGGCACGCCCGCGGTTGCGGTGACCGATCACGGCAACATGTTTGGCGCGGTGGCTATGTATGAGGCCTGCCGCCAGCGCGGCATACGGCCCATTCTGGGTGTCGAGGCCTACGTCTGCCCGCCCGGCCGGCCGAGGCAGGATCGTACTTACACGGGCGTAAGCGATGGTGGATACCACCTCGTCCTGCTCGCAGAGAACATCACGGGGTGGAACAACCTCATGTTGCTCTGCAGCCAGGCGTACCTGACGGGCTTCTACTTCAAGCCGCGCATCGATCGGGAGTTGCTCGAACAACACAGCAGCGGGCTCATCGCCATCAACGGCCACCTGGGCAGCGAACTGGGCGACCACCTGCTGGCCTACGTGCGCACCAAGAGCCAAACCTCGTGGGATGCTGCCGAAGAGAGCATCGAGTGGCACAAGCGCGTGTTCGCCGACGAGGGCACAGGGCCGCGCTTCTACTGCGAGATGCAGCACCACGTGCCCGAGCAGGTGTCGATCAACCCGCACGTGATCGAGTTGGCCAAGAAGCACGGTGTGCCGCTGGTGTGCGACAACGATGCGCACTTCCTGCGTGGCGAGGATCACGACGCGCACGACACGCTCATCTGCATCTCGATGGGCAAGAACAAGCACGACCAGGAGCGCTTGCGCTACACGCCCGAGCTCTACGTCAAGACACCCCAGCAGATGCGCGAGCTGTTCGAGGGCGAGTACGGCCACGATGGCGTCGAGGCTTGCGACAACACGCTGCGTATCGCGGCTCGGTGCGATGTCGAGTTGCCAATTGGTGCGAACCACGCGCCGGTTGTCGTCGTTCGCACGCCAGACACGCTGCCCAAGAGCACTGAAACAACCTATGGTGGCGACCTGACAGCGTGGTATAAGGACTATTGCTCACGCTTTACGCTCGAGCCCGCTGCTGATCAGGGGCTTGACCACGACGAATTGAACGTGCAGTGCGACGAGGCCCTACGCCTGCTTGCCGAGGGCGGCATGGTGTGGCGGTACGGGCCCGACATCATCGCGCACAAGCACGAGTACATCGAGGGTGCTGAGCACACCGACGCAGCGCGAGAGAAGGCGGAGAATGCCGACGCGTTCGATAAATGGGCGCGGCTCAACCGCGAGCTTGGAATCCTGGCCGACAAGAGCATCAGCGCGTACTTCCTGATCGTGTGGGATTTCGTGAACTGGGGGCGTGCCAAGGGCATCCCGGCACTGGCGCGCGGCTCTGGTGTTGGCACGATGGTGGGCTACGTGCTCGGTCTCTCGAACGCCTGCCCCGTGAAGTACGGCCTGCTCTTCGAGCGGTTCACCGATCCGGACCGAAGCGAGTACCCCGATATCGACATCGACCTGTGCCAGGACGGGCGTGGCGATGTCATCCGCTACGTGCGTGAGAAGTACGGGCATGTGGCGCAGATCATCACGTTCGGAACGCTCAAGGCCCGCGCCGCCGTGCGCGATGTCGCGCGCGTGCTGGCGATCAGTCTACCGGCGGCGGATCGGCTGGCCAAAGCCATTCCCGAGCAGCTCGGCATGACACTGGACAAGGCCGAGGCGGAGGACCCAGAGTGGGCCGACATCGCCGCGGGGAAGCCCGCGGCGCTCGCCAAGATCAACGACAAGCTCCCGATCGAGCAGCACGCCGACAAGGAGACGATCCTTCGGCTCATCGCCAACGCGAAGGTGATGGAGGGTCAGGCCCGCCACGCCAGCGTGCACGCGGCGGGCGTCATTGTCGCGACGCGGCCATTGCACGAGTTGGTGCCGCTGTACAAGCAGAGCGGCGGCGGCGAAGACGAGGCTATCACGCAGTGGGACGGGCCAACGTGCGAGAAGATGGGCCTGCTGAAGATGGACTTCCTCGGCCTGCGAACGCTCAGCGTGATCGAGCGCGCACGAGCGATTATCACCAACGCGATGGACGAGGAGGCGATCTACGAGGCGGTTGGTCGAGAAGTTGGTGACGGCGGACCGCATCCGCTTGATCTTGATCGTTTGACCTACGACAACGCCACCGTGTTCGAGATGTTCTCACGCGGCGATACGACGGGCGTGTTCCAGTTCGAGTCGGGCGGTATGCGGCGCTTGCTCATGGAGATGAAGCCCGATCGCCTCGAAGACCTCATCGCCGCCAACGCCCTGTTCCGCCCAGGGCCCATGGACCTGATTCCTGATTACAACCGTCGCAAGCACAACCAGGCGCCGGTGCCAAAGGTCCACGAGATTGTCGATCGCTTCACCGCCGAGACTTACGGCGTGATGGTGTACCAGGAGCAGGTGATGCAGATCGTCCACGAGCTGGGCGGCATCCCGCTGCGTGCGGCATACTCGCTTATCAAGGCCATCAGCAAGAAGAAGGAAAAGGACATCGCCAAGGCACGCCCGGTGTTCGTCGAGGGCGCGGGTCGCAAGGGTCTGCCTGCCAAGGATGCTGAGGAGTTGTTCGAGCTCATCCTCAAATTCGCCGGCTACGGCTTCAACAAGAGCCACAGCACGGGCTATGCGATCGTGGCATACCAGACGGCGTACCTGAAGACGTACTTCCCCGCCCCGTACATGGCGGCGTTCCTGAGCTTCGAGAGCCAGGCGCAGAAAGTCGCCGACTGGTTGCCATACCTCGAGGACTGCAAGCGCACGCGTGTGATCGATCCCAAGACGGGCGAGGTTCTGCGTACGGGCATCGATGTCGCGCCACCCGATATCAATTTGTCGGGCCAGGACTTCGAGGTGGTGTACGCCGCGGATGAGCCTCGCGACGCCGCCCACGGCCACATTCGCTTTGGCATGAAGGCCATCAAGGGTGCCGGTGGTGGCGCGATCGAGGCCATCGTGACCGCGCGTGCCGGGGAGGATGGGCCCGAGCCGTTCAAGGACCTGTTCGACTTCTGCGAGCGCATCCCGCTGCGCAGTGTGAACAAGGCGACGATCGAGAGCCTCGTGAAGGCAGGCGCGTTCGACAACGTGCACTCACGCGAGCAGCGGGCGGCGATGGCCGCGTCCATCGAGGGCGCTGTGAGCGCGGGCCAGAGCGCAGCGGCCGATCGCGCGGCGGGCCAAGGTGGGCTCTTTGGCGGTGGCGCTGCCGCGGAAGAGATGCCATCGCCCGCACTCGTGAACATCGAGCCCTGGGGCGAGCAAGAAACCTTGCGTCACGAAAAGGAGACGCTGGGGTTTTACGTGTCAAGCCACCCGCTGGAGCAGTGGGGACCGTGGATTCGGGCGTTTGCCACGCACGAACTGGGCGAACTAGGCGGCGTATCCGAACGCACCGCGGTGCGCGTGGGCGTGATGGTGCAATCGGTTCGCGTCATCGTCGCGCGCAGTGGTCGCAGTGCCGGGCAGAAGATGGGAATCCTGACCATCGAGGACACCACGGGCACCGTCGACGCGGTGCTCTTCACCGATGCCTACCAGCGTTTCGCACACTTGCTAGAAGACGATTCGCCGAAGTTCGTGCTGGGCCGACTCGACCGCTCACGCGGCGATGCCCAGATCATCGTCGAGCAGATGACGCCCATCGAGGCCGTGCCGCTGGAGGGTGGGAAGCTGCGGTTGTACGTGCGCGATAGCCGCCTGAACGGGAACGGTCCCATGGCGCTGGAGCGTGTCCACGAACTCGCCCACAAGCACGACGCATCGAATCAAAACGGCGCGCCGGCCGACGCACCGGTGTCGCCGCTGGAAGTTGTTGTGTGCATCGGCGAGCACGAACCCGTTGCGGTGCCATCGACCAGTCCCAAGCGCGTGTTCCTGGAACCCGCATTCATCGCCGGTGTCGAGAGTGTGCTGGGGCCGCTGTCGGCGAGGTTGTTTGAAGGCGTGGCCATCGAGCGCGAGGACAAACGCCGCAACGGCTACGGCGGTGGTGGTAATGGCAACGGCCGCGCGATGCGGCGGTAGTATGACCTCCAACTTCTGATATCAACGAACAAGCCGCGGGCAGCGTGCCAGCGGCTTGCTCTGATTTCAGAGTTCCTTGGCCTACTCGCAACCGGCGTCGAATTCGTTCTGGAACGCGAGGAAGTCGAAGATCGTGAGTTCGCCGTCGCCGTCGAAGTCCGCGACTTCCAGGTCACCCGCATCGAAGGCGTTCTGGTAGGCGAGGAAATCAAAGATGGTCAGTTCGCCGTCGCCGTCGAGGTCGACGCGGCAGTCGATGATCTCACCAACGAATGCCTCAATGACCTGCGGCTTGGGATTGGCACCGCGATAGGACGACGAGGACAGGCCCTGTCCCCAGTCGAAGCGGAGGTTGGCCAGATCGAACTCAAGGAAGCCCGACGAGATACGCCAGACCACCTTGCCCTCGTCGGTGCCGTCGATGAGCGTGCCCATGTCGATCACGCCCGCGTCGAAGAACGTATAGGCCGAGGACGCGGTGCGGAACGTGATGCCGGGGTTCATCGACAGCCCACCAACCACGCCGCCAAAGAGTGACTGTCGGTGTTCGCCGAGCAGCGTGTCGCCGACGTAGATCTCGGCGACGCGCTCGCCGGTGCCGCCCGACTGGCAGATGCCAAACAGTACGTTGAACATGTCGGGTGTCGGAGCCGCACCCGTCGTGGTGCTGAACAGGATCGTCAGCGGCTCGTCGGGCGTGATTGTCAGGGTCTGGGCGTTCGCGACGCCGGCAAGCATGGGCAAACTCAGAACGGATAAAGTGGTCCGCTTCAACAGCATGGTTCTCTCCTCGGGCTGGTTGTTCGCGAGCGCGACGTACCTGCGCACCGTGTCTCCCAACGCTGGGAATAGCTAGGGCCGTTCGCCATCGATACGTTACCGGGGCGATCCTCAGGCGGTTGCGAGGGCGCACATAAGCCGAACGCCTACCGGGATCGCGTCGTCGTTGAAATCGAATCCAGGCTGGTGCAGCAGCGGCACTGACTCGGGATCCGCGCCCTCGGGCAGCAATCCGAGCAGGAAGAAGCAAGCGGGTAGGTGTCGGCCGTAGTAGCTGAAGTCCTCGCCGCCCATGCTTGCCTCGGCCACGAGTTCGACCGCACTTTCGCCCAGGGTTCGTCGGGCGATATCGAACACATGCTGAGCGCTGTCTGGGTCGTTGGTCGTGACTGGATAGCCGGGCATCCAATCGATCTTGGCGCTGCAGCCATGGGCGGCGGCGGTCGACTCGACAACCTCTCGGAACCGTCGCGCGAGCATGTTTCGTGTTTCGTCGTTGAGCGCGCGGATGGTGCCGACGATGCGGGCGCTTTCTGGGATGATGTTATTGGCCGTGCCAGCTTCGAATTGGCCGACCGTAATCACGCCCGCGTCGTTGGGATTCACGCTGCGCGACGCGATAGTCTGCAGCGCCATGACCACGGCGCTGGCAGCGACGATCGGGTCCTTCGCCAGATGCGGCATCGCCGCGTGCCCACCTCGACCGACGATGCGTACGTCGAAATCGTCGGTGCTGGCCATGAGCGGGCCGGGACGTGTGCCAACCTTGCCAAGAGGCATGCGTGGCCAGCCGTGCAACGCGAAGATGCGCGTCACCGGCTCACCTAGCCCGCCGCCAGTTGCACCGTTCAGCACACCCTGCTCACACATTACCTCGCCGCCACCGCCGTCTTCCTCTGCCGGTTGGAACAAGAACAGCACGTTGTTGGGTCGCTCGTCGAGCCGCGCGAGCGCGCGTGCCGCACCGATCAGGATGGCGGTGTGCCCGTCGTGTCCGCAGGCGTGCATGACGCCGGGCGTCGTCGACGCGTATGGCTTGCCGGTCGTCTCCGTGATGGGTAGCGCGTCGATGTCACCGCGCAGCGCGATCGTTGTGCGCGAGGGGCTGGTGGCCGGCAGATAGGCGATCACGCCGGTGCCGTTGGTCGCCAGGCCGGTCTTGATCTCCAGATCCAGCTCGCCAAGCTCGGCCTCGATGCGCTTGGCTGTGCCATGCTCCTTGTTGCTCAGCTCGGGGTTCTTGTGAATCTCGCGGCGCAGCCCGGTTAGGCGCGGCAGGTCGGCCTTGATCAGCTGCGAGAGTGTCTGCGAGAGCGGCATGGAGGTGGTCGTCATCGGGCCATTGTACGGGCGGCGTACAAGGCCGCACCGATGAGGCCCGCGTCGTCGCCGAACACGCTCTGGCGCACCGCGAGCGGCCGACCGGGTGGGAACGCGTCGGCGTTGGCGGCCCGGCCCACGACCTCGGCAACGGCCGGCCCGATGGCCTCGACCAACGCTCCCCCAACCACCACAACGCTGGGCCCGAGCATGGCGCACGAACTGGCGGTGGCCGACCCGATGAGCCGCAGCGCGCGATTGACCATCGACACGCACAGGTCGTCGCCCTGCCGGTACGCGTCGGCGATGGCCTGGGGTGTCGGCTCGCGCACGGCGGTCGCCCTCCCTGTGGCCATGCCCTTGCGAACTGCTTCGACGATCGCCCGTCGCGAGCAGCACTGCTCGACCGTGCGCGCATCGGCCGGCCCGTCGGCGTTGACGATGATGTGCCCCGCCTCAACCGCAACCCCGTCAATACCCAGGTAGACCTCGCCGCCCAGCACCGCCCCGCCGCCCACGCCGGTGCCGATCCACAGCGCGATCATGTCGGTCTCGCCACGCGCGGCTCCCAGGTGCTGCTCAGCTACCGCGGCGGCGTTGACATCGTTGATGAGTGTTGCCGGCATCCCGAGACGCTCGCGCACCATTTCAGCTAGCGGCACATCACGCCAGCCCAAGTTGATCGCTGCGGTAATGGTGTTGCCGATGACCGGGCCGGGCACGCCAAGCCCAACGGATGGAGGCAACGCAACACTTGCTTCTTCGCACGCGCGTTTCACTGCCGCGGCAACGGCCTGGGCCGCTTCGCGCGGATCCCTTGGCGTTGCCTGCTTATTCCGAGCGATGACATGCCCCGTGCCATCGATTACGCCCGCGCGCAATCCTGTAGCGCCAACGTCGACGCCCACGAGAAAAGAGTTGGGTTGGTCCGGTGGCGTTGGCATTAGAGGAGGTGGGTACTCAATGTCGTGACTTGATTCGATGCCGCGTGCGAGCCGATGGCGAACAGCGCCGATCCGCTGCCCGTGACGTGGACCGGAGCTTCCCAGCCGCGAGCCAATTCGTACCTGAGCTTCTTCAGCTCCGGTCGTACCGCCTCAGCCGCCGGCGCAAGATCATTAAACATCTCTGCCACTCGTGGCGCCCGCATCGCCTGCGACCGTACCCCGGTTTCTCGTAGAAGTCCGGGTTGCAGGCTATCAAAGGCCTGGTACACCTCCCCTGTTGAGCACCCGAACGAGGGGATCGCCAGCGTGACTTCGACCGCCTCCGTGGGTGCGGCTAAACGCTCGATCACATCCCCGAACCCACTCACGATTGCCGGCCTCGGCGGAGCATCCAGGCTCGGGTCCGTGTCATCAATGAAGAACGCGATGTCGCTGCCCAGCGTCATGGCTAGCTCGCGCAGCTTCGCTGGGCCGAGGTTCAGACCGAGCAACGCGTCGCCCGCGCGCAGCACGACCGCCGCATCGCTGCTGCCGCCACCGAGCCCACCCCCGTCGGGGATGCGCTTACGGATGGTGATCCGCAGCGGCGACTTGTTGCCCATGAGCAACGCCGCTCGGTGAGCCAAGTCCTTCTCCACCGGCCAGGCCAACGCCTCGCCAGCGTGCACCGGCGCATCGTCGGCCCACCGGGCGTCCAGCATGGGCGCCCCCAGCGACCGATCGAGTTCCACCGTCACATCATCGTGAAGGTCGATCGCGTGCATCCACGAACAGATGCGGTGCCAGCCCGTTCGTGGGCCATCGCGCTCCGGCGGCGCAACGGCCAACGCCAGGTTCAGCTTCGCGAAAGCTCTCAGGCTTAGCCGATCCATCGCCAAGCCTATCGACCATTTGGCCCCCCGCGTCCGTACCATCGCCCATGGCACATGTCGGCGACCTGCTCAACGCTCTGGAGTCATTCGCGCCCTTCCGCTACGCTGGCGGCTGGGACAACGTTGGTCTCATCGTCGGCTCGTATACGCAGGCCTTGGATGGTCCGGTACTGCTGACCATCGATCTGGCCCCAGGCGTGCTCGAAGAGGCCAAGGCCGCGGGCGCGTCGGCCATCCTCGCGTACCACCCGCCTATCTTCCACCCCATCAAGAGCCTGACCGACGACACGGCCATGGGCAAGATGCTGCTGCAGGCCATTACCGCGGGCATGGCGGTGGTCAGCCCGCACAGCAGCCTGGACGCTGCGCCGGGCGGCATGACCGACTGGCTGTGCGAGGCCATCAGCGGCTCGAAGACCGAGGGTGCCATCGCGGGCGACGTGCGCGCTCTCACGCCCCACCTCGAGCGGCCCGGCAGCCGCGAGATCAAGATCGTGACCTTTGTTCCACACAAGGACGCCGACCAGGTGCGCAACGCCCTAGCGAGCGCCGGCGCGGGCATCATCGGGGCGTACACCGCCTGCTCGTTTGGCGTCGAGGGCAAGGGCACGTTCTTCGCCAACGACGACGCCAATCCGGTTGTTGGAGAGATCGGCCAGCTCGAGCGCGTCGAAGAGTTGCGTCTCGAGATGGTGTGCTCCAAGGCCGCCCTGCCCATCGCACTGGAGACGCTGCGGCAGTTCCATCCGTATGAGGAGCCCGCCGTCGACCTGTACGAGCTGCTGCCCGAGCCCGTGCGTCACGCCGGCGCGGGGCGGCGCCTGGTGCTCGACCGTCCCGCCGCGCCCGCAGAGATCGCCGACAGGCTCAAGACCTTCCTCGGTATTCCGGCCGTCAAGGTGGCCGCGGTCGACGGTGATGTCAACAAGCCGGTGCGCACGGTGGGCGTCATCCCCGGCGCGGGCGCGTCGCTGCGACCCGCGGCTCTCGCGTCCGGCTGTGAGCTGTTCGTCACCGGCGAGATGACCCACCACGAGGCGCTCGAGTTGCTTCGAAAAGACTGCGGCGTGCTGCTGGCCGGCCACACCAACACCGAGCGCGGCTACCTCCCGCGCTTGCGAGACCGACTGGTCGACCTGCTGCCCGAGGTCGAGTGCGTGGTGTCGACGCGAGATCGGACGCCGTTTATGTGGATGTGAGACGTGCGCGAAGGTCGTCTACGGCGGCGATCCATGGTTCTGCGTCGTTGGCTTCTTCCCAGCACTCGCGCAATTCCGACTGCTCGCCGAGCACGCGATCGATGATCTTGGCTCCACGTTCGACCAACGAGTGAGGCGGCGTCTTGGACTGGGTGGCGATCCAGTTTCGCACCTCTTCGGGGCAAGCATCCGGAGTGCTGACGTTCCCTTTGAGGCACGCCAGGACTTCGCACGCAGCCAGTGCGATTTCTGCGTCGGAACCGTCGATGTATTTTGCGTCGCGCTCCACGGTCTTAAACGCAATTTTGATTGGCTTCAGTCGTTTGGAGTTCTCGAGGTCGATCGCGAAGTCGCACGCCGCGTCATTCTCGAATGCCCCGTATCCCCACGTTCCCATCGCGCGCTCCTTCGAGGACTGCCAACCAAGGGACGCCGAATCGTGTCGGTAACAAAAACAGCCCCGCGCCGTGGTCACCACGACGCGGGGCCGGTGCAGGGGGATGCGGCCACTGCTGCCCGACCGGGGGCCCACACGGGCCCGGGGTATCGGCAGGGCACGGCCAAAGGCCGATGGCCGAACACGACAAATGTCCATTCTCCGGCGCAGTTTGCCCAGCCTTGCCGGCCTTGTTTGATCGCCCAGGCCCGCGCCTGGGCGGCACGACCCGTCCAAGCGGTGCCGGCGGCGGGTGGTTCTGGTACGATGGCCGATGCCAGGCCCGCACGTCGCGATCTACCCGGGCTCGTTTGACCCGATAACTTTTGGGCACCTCGATGTCATCCGCCGTGGCCGGACGCTGTTCGATGAGCTGATCGTCGCCATCGGGAACAACCCCAGCAAGCCCCAGCTCTTCTCGGCAGAGGAGCGGGCGGCCATGGCGCGGGATCTCGTCGATGAGCTCTGCGCCAGCGAGCCCCAGCATGGCCCGGTGAAGGTCGAGGTGTTCACTGGGCTCACGGTCGACTTTGCCGCCTCTCGCGGTGCCGCGGCCCTGCTGCGAGGCGTGCGGAACCTGTCGGACCTCCAGTATGAAGTCCAGCAGGCCGTGACGAACCGCCAACTCGCGGGACTGGAGACGGCCTTCATGGTGGCCGGCGAGAGCTTCGCGTACATCAGCAGCAGCCTCATCAAGCAGATCGCCGCGATGGGCAAGGACCCCGACGTCCTGCGGAGCATGGTGCCCGAGGCGGTCATCGAGGCCATGTGGGCCAAACGCGACGACCCCCTTTTGGCGCGTCTGCGGGCCGATCACGACCCGGCAAACGGCGAGGGCTGAGGCGGGCGCGATCCTGACAATGAGGGAGGAACTGCCAGCACTGGCGCGATCCCGGGAGCGTGCATGGCAGATGGTGGGGTGGTTCGCTTGATCGGAGCCTCAACGCGACCCACCATTCACCAACGATGCCCGATCGGCCCAGGAGTTCGAAGATCAGTGGCCTCCGCCGATGGCTCGTCATCGGCGCTCTCTCTCTCGTCGCGGTGCTGACGCTGGCGGTGGTCGTTGCATTCTCGCTGGTTGAGCAGGCGCCGGCGTGGTGGCGCACAGTGAAGGCAGAAGACCCGCGCACCGAGCAGACGGCTATCGCCATCGAGAACGGCCTCTGGAACGCTCTGTACCAGCGGCGTGAGCCAGGCAAGGAACGCTGGCACATGTGGATCAGCGCCAACGATTCCAATGCCTGGCTCAACACCACCATGCGCGACTGGGTGGCCTCGCAATGGGAACTCGTTGGCTGGCCCAAGGAACTGGAGCAGGTCCAGGTCGAATTCATGGATGGCTACATCGCCATCGGCCTGCGCGTGCGTATGCCCGACGGGGTGCGGTATGTCTCGGCCGTGGTCGAGCCCATTATCGACGAGGACGGCGCCCTGTGGCTGCCAGCTCGCACCGTGAGCGTGGGACGGCTCACGCTTCCCGCTGGCGTGCTGCTCGACTACGTCCGCCGAAACCGCGAGGAGTATGTGCCGCCCGCGCTGCTCACGCTTCCCGAGACCGAGGCCATCTTCCTGGCGCTCGAGGGCAAGGCCCCGCTCATCGAGAACGCCTCGCAGTCTCTGGGCGATGGCCGGCGCGTCAAGATGATCGCGATGCGGCCGGTGGGTGCCCGCCTCGAGCTGTGGTGCATGACCACGCTGGATGAGCCCGGCCAGGGCGGCGGCGACAGGGATCTGCGGCGTGTGCGGGCCCAGAGCCCCGCGATAGCCGCCGAGCGCGACGACGAGAGCCCGGGCTGAACCACCCTTGGGGCGGCTTCTCCTACACTCCTCGCCCATGAGCGACACCGCGACAAACCAGCCCCCGACGCAGCCCGACGCCGACAACGAGTTTGTGCGCCAGCGCCTCGCCAATCGCGACGCGGTGGCCGAATTGGGCCTGAAGCCCTACGGCGTGCGCGAGGATGGGCTGGAAACGCTCGCACGTGCGCACGAGTTGTACGACGCCGATGCCGACACGGCGCAGCAGCAGGCCGAGGCCGACCGCAAAGCGAAGCTGAAGAAAGATCCGAATGCGGACGTGCCACCCGCCCAGGACGACCGCACGCGTGTGCGCGTGGCGGGCCGCGTCGTGCTGCACCGCGACAACGGCAAACTCGTGTGGCTCAACCTGCGCGACTCGACCGGCGACCTGCAGGTTGCCGTCAGCAAGCGCGACTGCGCCGAAGCCGGCTTCAACCTGGCCAAGCACACCGACCTCGCGGACATCGTGGTGGCCGAGGGCCCGCTGATGAAGACGCGCGCGGGCGAGCTGACCATCTGGGCCAGCGACTTCAAGACCGGCTCCAAGTCCATTGAGCCCCCGCCCGAGAAGCACGCGGGGCTGAGCGACCCCGAGGCACGCTTCCGTCGGCGCTACGTCGACCTGTGGAGCAATCCCGAGGCCATGGCCCGGCTCGTGCTGCGCGGCAAGATTGTGCGTGAGGTGCGCGCATTCATGGAAGAGCGCGGGTTCGCCGAAGTAGAGACGCCCGTGCTGCAAGCCCAGGCCGGCGGCGCGGCGGCCAAGCCGTTCGTGACCCACCTGAACGCGCTGGACATGGATCTGTCGCTTCGCATCGCGCCCGAGCTGTACCTCAAGCGCCTCCTTGTCGCTGGCATGCCTCGCGTGTTCGAGATGAGCCGCAACTTCCGCAACGAGGGCCTCAGCCGCAGGCACAACCCCGAGTTCACATCGATGGAGGCGTACCAGGCGTTTGGCGATGCCCACACGATGCTCGAGCTGGCAGAGAGCATGGTGCGCCGTCTGGCCGAGATGGTGTGCGCCGACCCGGCCTACAAGGGCCTCTACCCAGACGCGACGGCGAGCGCGATGCCATGGGAGGGCCTCGAGATCAACTACGCCGATCCGTTCGTGCAGGTAGAGTACGGCGATTTGTTCGAGAAGGCGGTGGGTTGCTCGATGTTTGACGAGACCGCCGTGCGTTCCGCGGCCGTCGAAGCCGGCTACGACGATGGGAAGACCACCGACCACTGGTTGCTGGTCGATCGCCTGTTCGAGGATAAGGCCGAGGAGCTCATCGATAAGTCGCGCCCGACCTTCGTCCTGTACTACCCAAGCGCGACCAGCCCGCTGACGCGCCCGCTCGACGACCGCCCCGAACTGGCCGGCCGGTGGGACCTGTTCATCGCCGGCATGGAGATTGGTCCGGCGTACACCGAGCTGAACGATCCGCACATCCAAGAAGCCAAGTTCCGCCAGCAGCTCGAGGGCGCCAAGGCCGACGACGACACCTTCCGCACGCTCGACGAAGACTTCCTGCGCGCCCTGCGCGTGGGCATGCCGCCGGCGGGTGGGATTGGCCTTGGCATCGATCGCCTGGCGATGCTACTGACGGGCGGGGCGAGCCTGCGGGAGGTGATCCCGTTCCCGTTCATGCGGCCCGAAGCCGGCGGCTGAGCACCGGCATCACGCCGGCAGCACCATCCCCGCGCTCGCCCACCCGTTGTCGCTATCCAGCAACGCGAGCAGCGCGCTGATCGATCGATCCGATTCGAGCACGACCGCCAGGGGTTCGTCGCCAGCCCGGCTGGTGACCTCGGCGATCATGTCGATATCCAGCGTCTCGTAGCCCATGGCCGAAACGGTAATGCTCCGCACGACCTCCAGGCCGGTGGCGAACAGGAAGCGCACCGTGACCGTCGCGTCGCCGTTGGAGCCGTTGGCCGCGGACAGGCGTAGGAGTGAGTCGGTGTCGTCCGCGTCGAGTTGGTCGACGGCGAACGCGAGCACCGTGCCGGCCGACGTACGTGACGCGGCGCTGACCGACTCCACCGCGTTGTTCTGCACGAACTGGATGAGCCCCGATCCGCCGACGAACGAGTAGCTGTACCCGATCGCATCGGGGAGCGGGATCGACGCGGCCGAGCCCGCGGGAACGAACCGATCCAGGAGCACCTCCGTGCCCGATCCCGTGTGCCGCACGAGCTCAAGGCGCGAGGTCGTCGTGCCCGGGTTGAAGATCCGTGCGCGCACCTCTGTGCCCGGAAGATCGGCCACGGGCGTCATGCCCGAGGTCGAGATTGGGTCTTGCGCGCCCAGCGTGGTCCAGCCGACACCGGCGTTGCCGTCGAAGTGCGTCATCGCCGCCACGATGCCGCGGTGCTCGGGCTGGTCGGCAAAGTCGAGCGCGAGGCTGGTGACAATGACTCCGTAGGTGCCGTCCGGGAGCGCCCCGGTATCCTGGATGTTGAGTCCGCCGCGAGCGAGGGCACGAACCTCCTGGGTCAGCCGCACCTGCCCACCAAGGCTCATGAACACCATGGTTACCTGGGTGTCATGGTCGTTGGGGTTGTAGAACACGAGGAAGTCGAACACCCCCGCGGCCTTCTCGGCGGCGGCGAAGTACCACGTGTCTCGACGCGCGCGTGTGAAGCTCTCGCTCGTGGTGATGTCTTGTCCGTCGAAACGGTCCTGGTGTACGAGAGCGGCCCCGAGCGCACCGGTCGACTCGAGCACGAACGCGTACGGTTGGCTGCCGAGGATCGACCGCCCCGAGGGTTCGTCGGTGGCCATCATGCCCGCCCGCACGATGTCGACGTTCTGCACCTCGCCCGGCTCGATCACGTGTTCGAACGCTACCACATCTGCGTCGCGGCCGAGATCGCCGCGTTCGTATCGCAACGAGAGCGTGAACAAGTGTGCGCGGTCGGTGGGGTTGCTGATCGTGATGGTCTGTTCGATATCAGGCGAGGCGAACCCGTCGGGGTAGTAAGCCATCTGGGTAAAGCTGCCGGTGCTGACGACCATGTCGTACGTTGCCGGCGACGAACTCAGAATCTCGATGCTATAGAACTGGTCGGTCGCCGAGATTGCCAGCCCGGTGATCGTGTCGGCCATGGGCATCTCGCCGGCGACAAGGCCTTGCGAGTCCCACAACCGCAGCGTCACCGGCTGGTCGCTCGTGATCCGCACGTCGAGCACGCCGGTCTGGACAACTTCAACCCAGTGCAGCCCCGGGTCCGCAGGCGCGGTACTCCCCGACGCGATACCCCTCTCCGTAAATGGGCTCAGCGCGATCGACGCGCCAAGCCCAGGCCACCGCATCGATTCGAGTTCCCAGCCGATGTCCTGAAGAGCCGCGAAATCGAGCGGGGTAATCAGCTTTCGCGTGCCGCGCGAGAACGTCGGGTCCATCGCGGTTTCCTGGCCCGCGCTCGCCAGCCCCTCGCGCCAGTGCGCTCGGTCGTCGGCGTCGAGCTGCGTGTCGCTGCTGACAGCCATTGCGGCCGGGCCCATGAATTCGCCGCTGGGCGAGATGAGGTTGGCGAACGCGGGTGTTCCGTCGGTGAAGCCCAGCACGTGCACCATCTCATGGATCGCGACGGAGTAGAAATCGAACTCGTTGCCGTCCAGGCCGCTGGTGGTGACGCCGAAGTGCCAGTTGGTGTCCGCATCAAACACGATGCTGCCGCCCCACAGGCTGGTGTCGTTCTGGCCGGCGTCGGGCCCGGTCGCGCCGCTCTGGCCGCGGCCCTCGACGTTCAGCAGGAACGAGCTTGTTCCGCTGGCCTGCCAGCCGCCCGCGCCGCCCAAGCCCAGCGTGTCGCCGCCGAGGTCCCGGCCGCCCACGAACAGCAGCAGCTCGTCTTCGCCGATCGTCGGGTTGTCCACCTCGGCGGTCGTGCCTGTCGCCGGGTTGGTGAATTGGATGCTCCAGTCGTTGGGTCCGCTTGGAGTGATCGCCCGAAGCGAGTCATTCAGCAGCGAGCCCAAGTAGTCGGCGGCCGCCTCGATCACGTCACGCCGCCCGGCGTCATCGAAGAAGCCGTTGGTGTCGAACGTGTAGTCGACGTTGATGCTCACGCTCAGCAGCGTGCGGGGCTCGAGCGCTTCGAAAACCGGGGGCTCACGGTGGGGCATGCCTCGCTCCTTCTTCTCTTGGCGTACGTCTTCTCTGGCCAAAGAGGTTCAGATTGTGATATCGGTGATTATCGCCTCAGCACGGCACGCACGGGACTCGCATCGAAGCCAACTAGCCTGAGCGGCAGCGCGATCAACTCCCAGATGCCCGGCTCAACGCCGTTCAGTACGAGGCCCTCGATGATCGACACGCCGCCGCGCGCACACGCCGCATGGCCGACCAGGTCCTTCGCGTCCGCAAGATCCACACTCGGGGTATCCACCCCAAGCAGCCGTACGCCGCGGTTGACCAACGCATCGATGCACGCCGGCTGGGGCGCAGCCAGATCTTTTGGGAAGGTCGCGGGGCTTCCGCCTGTGCCCGTCGCTAGCAGCAGCCTACCGGGCTGGCCGTGCATCGTCAGTTCGTCGATGGCTTCAAGCCATTTCTCGTCAATCGCGTCGATGCCGAACCGCTCACCTCGCTCGGCTTGTACCGGGGCTACCACGCATGGCCCGAGGTACAACTCGATCGGGTGCTGGTCGATGGTCTTCCCGCCCGGCTTGTAGTGGCTCTCGGCATCGGCGTGCGAACCAACATGCACGGTGCTTGTGAGGGTGCTCAGCGTGAGGTGGTCGCCCCCGGCTGTATCCATCAGCACCTTGCGCGACAGCGGCGTATCGCCGGGGAACACGGCCGTGTCGGGCGAGAGCGGTGGTGAGATGTCGACCAGCATGAGCTCAGGTTACGCCCGTCGGTCTACTTATCGCCGAGCAACTCGTGGACCTCGACGAGCTCGAATTCGGGCGAACACTGGACCATGTGCCGGATCAGCGGCACGTGGCCCGCGCCGATGATGACCACGACGTTGTCGCCCGGCTCGCTGGCGTTGATGATGTTCTGGAAGATGCGCAGATTGCGGTTGTGCCAGGTCGAGACGAAGCTGTCAACCCCCGGGTACTCATCACCATCACCCGCGGCGAAGGTTCCGGTCAGATACATCCCGTGGCCCGCTTCGAGCCTGGTCTGCGCGTTCATTGCCAGGAGCGTGTCGATCAGATGCCACTGGTCGATCTGCCGATCGAATCGCTGCAAGTACCTGTATCCTGGCACCTGATAGGGACTCTCGAGCAACTCGGCACGGTCGTTGTCCTGGCACCACTGCCCCACATCGGTCCTGGGTTCGAGCCAGCGCGCGGGCGCGTCGACGGCCGCTACGCCGTCCAGCCCTTCCCGAGCCGCCAGCCGGAAGCCGACCTGGTACACCTCGTTGGCGGGCAACCCGCCTCCATCGGCTACGAACGACGCGAAGCCCTGGTCGAGCGAGTCCTGCCGCTCGGGCCGCCGCTCCACGCAGATCACGTCGGCGTCGAAGGCGTCGAGCCGGTCGATCACCTCGGCGATCTCGGCCTGTCGCCGCTCGCTCAGCGCGTCGAACGAGTGCGAGGGTTTGTACTCGTCAAGCCCGGCGTCCTTAAAGTGGAACGTGCCCAGCAGCACCAGTCGGCGAGGATTAACGCCCGCCGCCTCGAAGACTGCCTGGATGTCGGCTCGGGCTACGGCCTCCACGGCTTCGGCGGTACGCGGAGGCGGCTCGGGGAGGCCCTCTTGGGCGTCGGTGGTTCCTAGGGCCAGAGCGATGATGGGGAGGAAAGGAAGCATGGGGGGCTCCGATGTACGGGATTTCATGTAAATTTCAATGCCGCCGTCCCTGATTCCGATTCCCGTCGCCCGCTTTGCATGCAAGCCGGCCGTCTTGACTTGCCCCAACCCTGCTCCAATCCTTTGGGTTCTCGATCTTGGTGGCTTGGTGGAATGGGCCGCGGATCGGGTTGGAGGTTCACGTTCACATGGCGATCCGCATCAAGGCTCGCGGCGGCGAATCCGTCGAACAGATGATGAAGCGCTTCAAGAAGCTCTGCGAAAAAGAGGGGCTGACCAAGGACATCAAGCGCCGGGAGTTCTTCGAGAAGCCCAGCGAACGCCGCCGCCGCGCTGCTCGCAAGGCGGTCAACAAGCGCGTCCGTGAGATGTCCCCCCCGCGCCGCGGCAAGGACTGAGCCGGACACACCCGAAGGGCCCTCCGATGGCCAAGCGCCCGGACCTGTCGGCCAACCAGCAACGCATCGTCAACCGCTATTACGCGAATAAGGACGCGATCGTCGAGACGCGTCTGGGTGATGTCGTGTCCGAGCTCTACATCGCGATGGCCGATGGCAAGCAGGCGCCCATCAAGCGCCTGTGGAACAGCGCACGCGCCGCGCTGAAGCAGAAGGGCGTGCCCGAGGCCCAGATCGATCGCATCGTCGAAGAGCAGGATGTGCAAGCACTGGCCGCGCTCGCGGGCCAGGTCTCGCGGTAGCCGCTACTGCTCGTCGAGCCTTCCCGCCAGATCGAGGCGCACCCACACCACCGAGTGCAGCACGGGGTGCTCGATGCGCACGCGGAACAACACCAAGTTGCCCGCGTCCCAGCCGAGTTGTTTGGTCACGCTCTCGACCATTCCTGGATAGTCGGGTAGTTCGGGAGTGCTCAGCGCCGGCATGCCGCGGCCACCACGGACGATGCGCTCCGCAACGGGCAGCAGAACACCGGTGTCATCGCCGGGCCAGGTCGTCGATTCCAGCCGACGCGACAACACACGTAGTTCCGGGGAGATCGGTCCAAACCCATCCTCGGCCAGCAGCCGGCGATCGATCAGCATGTCTTGGAACAGCGTCTCGGCGGGCGTCCCGATCTCGTGGATGTTACCGATCGCGCACGAGCCGTCGGGCGAGCGGATGGGCAACCCGCGCGTCATGTCAGCCAGGTAACAACTCACCGCCGAACTCGTGCCGAGCCGGTCCACGTTCGCGACGAAGCGCGTATAGCCATCCTGCCCGGTGTGTGCGGCGATCGAAGGAAGCGGCTCGGTCGAGAACTCGGCCACCAGCCCGGTCGGACCAGCGGCGATCGTGTCCTGGAACACCGGCTCGCGCTGGCGCACGTTGCCCTCACCCTGATCGAAGCGGTGGCGCGAGATCACCAACGGCACATCGGGCCGCAAGCGCCGCAGGCCGTGCAGGCCGCGAAGCGAGCACATGTCCATGTGCCCCGGCTTCTCCGATGGCGCGACCAGGAGGGTGAACAGGTCGACATCGCAGCACCGGCCCATCAGCTCGCGGTTGACGCGGTACGCGGTCCGCTTCAATTCGGCGTCGTGCCCCGCGAGCCCCTCACCGGTGACCGAGCGGACCATGAGGTCGAAGCTGCTGCGGTCATCCGCGTGCTCGCTGACCGCTGTATGGAATCGCTCGGTTGCGATCTCGACCCGGTCGGTCACATCCGACGAAACACCCAATCGCGCGGCGGCGGAAATGACCTGCCGCGCCGCCGCCTTGCCGGGCACCCTGGCTCCCGAGCTCAGCGGGTTCTCTGCGGTGGCCACCCGGTATACCTGCCAGGCCAGCTTCTTACTGATGCCAAGCGCCCGCTCGACCCCGATCGCACCAGTTCCTTCTCTCGGCACCGCCGCCAGAAGGTCCGCATAAGCACCCCGCAGACTCACGACGGCATCGACCACCTCGGCGTCGAGTGCGCTGGCGGCTGCTGGGGTGGGGCCGGTGGCGGTCATACCCCAGTTTAGAGCGAGAATCGTGAGGTGGTATAAGGATATTAAATATTTCTAGAAATATTTAGGAAACCTCTTGTGCCGGATCGCCGGATCAGGTAGAGTGAAACTGACGAGGCGGGTCCGTCTTGGGGACTTGCGAGTACCGCACGAACTCGCCTCGCACCGGCACAAGCCCAAAGTCGCACGAGATCGGATGAAGGAGATCGCCATGCCCACCAAGACCCCCCGCTGTTGCTGTTTGCTGCTGGCCGCCGGATTGGCCGCGCCGGCATTGGCCCAGGTGCCCGGCTTTGAGACCCGCGACGGCTGGCCATTGATCCTCGGCCCGGGCCCGTCGGTGGATGGCGGCATGATGGTGAACATGGACGCGGACGCCGAACTCGAGATGGTGCACGTCGTTCAAGATCAGCTGCACGCCCTCAACCTGGACGGCACCAACGTGCCCGGCTTCCCCCGGCCGCTGACGCCCGGCCAGGGCACCTTTGGCGCCCCTGCCTTCGGCGACATCGACGGCGACGGCGAGGCAGAGATCGTCGTGCAGACCTTCTTCTTTGGGATTCGCGGGAACCTGTTCGCGGTCAATCTGGATGGAACGAACGTCCCGGGATTTCCCATCTCGGTGGGTGGTACCCTGAAGTCGCCTTCACTGGCAGACCTCGACGGTGACGGCGACCTCGAGATCCTGGTCAACAGCAACTCTGGTGGTATTGCCCAGTTGTCCGCGATTGATGGTGACGGCTCGATGCGCGCGGGCTTCCCGATCGTTCTTGATGCCGTATCGAGCGGCGGAACGCCGGCTGTTGGTGATATCAACGGCGATGGCGAGCCCGAGATCGTCGTGTCGTCGTTCTACACGGTGTACGCGTTTGATGCCGACGGCAACACGCTCGCTGGCTTTCCGTACACGCCCGATGAGGGTGGCACGATCCAGACGCTGAACTACAACTCCGCCGGCCTGGCCGATCTGGATGGCGACGGCGCGCGCGAGATCGTGTTCGCAACGACCAACGAGGTCGATCCGTTTACTGGTCGCATCTATGTGCTCGACTTCGCCGGCAATCTGCGCTTGGGCTGGCCCACGACCACCGAGTTCTCGATCTTCACGCCGCCCAGCATCGCCGACGTCGACGGCGATGGCAACCTCGACATCACCATCGGCGACCGCACGCTGACCCCCACACCTGAGGCGAGCATCCATGTGTGGGACCGCGACGGCGCGCCGTTGCCCGGATGGCCCGTCACCGGCGTTGTCGGTGCGGTGCACGCGCAGATCATGGTGGCCGATGTGGATGGAGACGGCTCCGTTGAGTTGCTCGTCGACGACAACACCGCCGTTACACCGCTCTACGGATTCAACCACGATGGCACGCAGATCGGCGGCTGGCCGCTGCCCGTGGGTTCGGCCTCGTCGTTCCAGCAGTCGCCCTCCATCGGCGACTTCGACGGTGACGGCTTCATGGATCTAAGCGTGAGTGGCAACGACCTGATCGACAACCAGACCTACCTGTTCCAGCTCGAGTCCGACTCGGTCGTGTACGACCCCGCGCTCGCCCCGGTGCGCACCTACCAGTACAACGTACGCCGCGATGGCGTGGCCGACGTGCTCGAGACCGCTCCTTGCCGTGCCGACATTGATGGAGATGGCTCGCTGACGATCTTCGACTTCCTCGCGTTCCAAAACGCTTTCGACGCGGGCGATCTACTCGCCGATTTCGACGGCGATGGCACGCTGACGATCTTTGACTTCTTGACGTTCCAGAACGAGTTCGACGCGGGGTGCGAGTAGGCGTTACGCCTCCGATCGCCGCCGCCGCGGCTTGAAGATCGCCGTCGCCTGGGCCGGGGCGCGCAGGTCGCGCACCGGCCCGTTCCCTACACGCTCGATGGCGCTCCTGGCCATGTCGGGCGAAAACTCGCAGCCAACGTAGCGCCGGCCGAGCGCGGTGGCCGCCACGGCCGTCGTGCCGCTGCCGGTGAACGGGTCGAGCACCAGGTCGCCCTCATTGCTCGTTGCGCGGACGACACGGGCCAGGTAGAGCTCGGGCAACTGGTTGTCGTGCTTGCCGCGGCGTTCCATGTTGTTGCCTTGGATACGGCCCATGTTCTTGCCGTACCACACGTCCATGGGCAGGCGCATGCCTGCGGGCATGCCGTCCTTCTTGTCCATCGTGCGCGGGTCGAAATAGGTACTGGCGCGGTCGCTGGGTTCGAGGATTTCACCAGGGTTCCACGTGCGATTCCGCGGATCCTTGCAGAAGTAGAGCACGTGCACCTTACTGTTGATGAACCGGCCCGTCGTGTTCTGCCCGAAGCGGTAGTGCCACACGCACCAGTTCACCATGTGCAGCTTGCGCTGCTTGAGATGCACCACGATCTCGGCGGCCCAATCGTCGGGGATGTTGATCCACAGGCTGCCCGTGGGCTTGAGTGCCTGGATGCACAGGTCGATCCAGTGTTGCGTGAAGGCCGTGACATCCTCGCGCGGCCCGAAGCTCTGCGTGACGTCGCAGTAGTCCTCGTCGGGCATCGAGTCGTCCCACTTGTCGTAGCCGCGCGCCCAGTTGAACGGCGGGTCGGCGAACACGAGGTCGACCTGGCCCTTGGCGCACTCTGGAATATTGGGCAGGAGTTCCCGGCAGTCACCAACATACACACGGCAGTCGGGAAGCTGTTTGCCCTTTGGGCGCAAGGGCTTGGGCAGCTTCGACTTGGATTTGGGCTTCGGTATGGTGGTTGCGGCGGCGGGCACGATCCAGTGTACCGCGCCCGGATGTAATGCGCCACTTTGGTGCTGGATTCGTAGTGGATTGGCCGATAGATTCCCTCGCTCGGCTGTCGTTTGCCGGGTGCGTTTCGGTATCGAGAGAGAGGTCCCTTGCCACACAACCAGCGCCAGAACGCCGCCGGGCTGTGGTGCAGCCCGGCTATTCGCGCCACACGCCTGGGCGGCCTGTGCGTTGTCGCTGGTGTTGGCCTCGTCGTTGCCGGCGGCCTCGTGGCGCGCCAGCCATCGACGGGATCGATCTGGGCCGCAGTGGCGCTGATGACACTACCCGCGCTGGTGCTCGGTGCCCTCGCGCTCTACCGCGCAAATCGCCTGAGGCGCGGAGAGCAATAACAAAGAACCCCTCGCTTGAGCGAGGGGAGTGGATGTAGATCCCGATGCGAAGCCCATCGCGCGTGCGAGGGGCTTGTTTGTCTTCCTTTATCGAGCCCCAGCCGTCTCCAAGGTCGGGGGTGTGGGCAGATCAACGTCCGTCCCGTTCACGTGGTTGAAGTAATTCGTGAAGAAGTTCAGCGCAACTGCTGCGATCACCTCGACCACGTCACCGTCGTTGTAGCCCGCGCTCTTGAAGGCGCTCAAGTCGCCCTCGTCGGCGAAGCCCTTCTTGTCGAGCAAGGCCTTGGTGAACGTCGCCAGGGCGTTGTACTTCGCGTCGCCCATCTCGCCGCGTCGAGCCTCGATCGTCTGGGCCTCGCTCAGCCCGGCTCCTTTGCCGATGTGCGTATGGGCCGCCAGGCAGTAGTCGCAGTCGTTCTGCTGGGCCGTCGTCAGGGCGATGATCTCGCGTTCGGCACCCGACAGCGAGCCCTCGGCCAGTGCCCCAGACATGCCCAGGTAGGCCTGGAGCCCGGCGGGCGAGTTGGCCATGCCCTTGAAGATGTTCAGGTGCATGCCCTTCAGCGGGCCGTCGAAGATCTCCCTGGCCTTGCCGGTGGCGTTCGCTGGGTCGATGGTGTTCAGGCGTGGCATTTCGGTCTCCTTCGTGGTTGGTGTGTCTCGTGCGTTCCCATGCAGGGTTTGCTGTGCTTGCTTCCGAAGCCAACCTGGCCTGATTCAGAGATATTCTTGTATCTACAAATAATTATGCCCTAAGCAAACAAAAACCGGCCCTTCGCAGGGCCGGCATGAGCAGCAGGAACGGGCCTTCCATGGCCCGGCCTTGGGATCAAAGAAGTCAGGCGGCGCGGCGGCGGCTGCTCGAGCGAGCCGAACGCAGCGTCAGGCTGCGGGTCGTCGAGGTCGCGCGGCGGGCCGGGCTCTTGCGGGTGCTGGGCTTGCGGGCCGTCGTCTTCCGACGAGTGGAGCGAGCCGTGGTCTTGCGAGCGGTGCTGCGCTTGGCGGTGGTCCGCTTCGCCGGCGTGCGCTTGGCCGTGGTCTTACGGGCGGTCGTCCGCTTCGCAGCTGTGCGCTTGGTGGCGGTCCGCTTGGCGGTGGTCTTGCGACCGCTGGTGGTGCGGGCCGTGGACTTGCGAGCGGCCGGCTTGCGGGTGGTTGCGCGCTTGGCGGTCGTTCCGGTCTTGCGAGCCGTGGTCTTGCGGCCGGTGGTCCGCTTGGCGGTGGTCTTGCGACCGGCGGTGGTGCGGGCCGTCGACTTCCGTGTGCTCGGCTTGCGAGCGGTCGTGCGCTTCGCGGTGGTGCCGACCTTGCGGGCCGTGCTCTTGCGAGTCGTGGTCCGCTTGGCGGTTGTCTTGCGACCGCTGGTGGTGCGGGCGGTGGTCTTACGAGTGCTTGGCTTGCGAGCCGTGGTGCGCTTGGCGGTGGTGCCGGTCTTGCGCTTCGCGGTCGTACCGGTCTTGCGGGCGGTTGTCTTGCGACCGCTGGTGGTACGGGTGGTGGTCTTGCGAGTGCTTGGCTTGCGAGCCGTGGTGCGCTTGGCGGTGGTGCCGGTCTTGCGCTTCGCGGTCGTACCGGTCTTGCGAGCGGTGGTCTTACGGCCGGTGGTCTTGCGTTTGGCCGTGGTTGTCTTGTTCCCGGTGGTCCGGGTGCGGCGCTTGGGGGCCGTCCGGGCCGCGTGGGTGCGGCTGGCGGTCCTGGTCCCGCGGCGGCGAGTCGTAGTCGTCCTTGGCATTCCTGAATCTCCAACAAGGGCCGCGGGGTTGGTTGCTCCCGGGAGGTCCGATTCGGTCCTGCTGAGCCGGGCGATATGGTTTGTGCGGCCTGGGTCCATCTCGTCCGGCCGCCGTCAGTGGCGGATAACCCCGAACGCACCGAGCATCGACCCTTCCCCCCAGGTTCATAAGCGAATCCGACGAAAAATATAAAAACTCTTCTCAAGAGCGCAAAACCCGCGCGAAGAAAGCCCACCCGTGCCCGACACCGCCGCCCAATCCGCCACCAGTACCCCTTGGACGCTCACGAGCTGGCAGTCCCGCCCGCGCGCTCAAACGGTTCGATACGACGATCCGGCGGCGCTCCAACGCGCCGTCGATCGCCTTGCGGATCTGCCACCCCTCGTCACCTCCTGGGAGATCGAGAGCCTCAAGGCCAACCTGGCCGACGCCCAGGTCGGCAAGCGCCTCATCATCCACGGCGGTGACTGCGCCGAGATGCTCGACGAGTGCGGCCCGGCCACCATCACTGCCACGCTCAAGATCCTCTTGCAGATGAGCCTGGTGCTCATCCACGGCTCGCAGAAGCCCGTGGTGCGCATCGGACGCCTGGCCGGCCAGTATGCCAAGCCGCGCTCGAAGCCCACCGAGGCCGGCGACATCGATGGCAAGGCCTGCGAACTCCCCAGCTACTTCGGCGACCTCGTCAACAAGGCCGACTTCACGCCCGATGCCCGCCGGCCCGATCCGGAGCTGCTCCTCGCCGGCTACCACCACGCGGCGATGACGCTCAACTTCATCCGCTCCTTGGCCAGCGGAGGATTTGCCGACCTGCACCACGCCGAGCAGTGGGACCTGCGATTCCTGACCAACGCGCAGCTTTCCGGCGAGCTGCGCGAGCGCTACCAGCGCATGAGCCAGGAGGTTCGCAGCGCCATCCGCTTCGCCGAACTGATCGGCGAGGGCGCGCTGCAGGAACTCAACCGCGTGGACTTCTTCGCGAGCCATGAGGGGCTCAACCTCGAGTACGAGAGCGCCCAGACCCGTCGCGTGCCAAGGCGCGATGGGTATTACTGCCTCACCACCCACCTGCCGTGGATCGGCGAGCGCACCCGCGCGCTCGACGGTGCCCACGTCGAGTTCTTCCGCGGCATCGCCAACCCGGTGGGCGTGAAGATTGGCCCGAGCATCGATCCCCAAGATGCCGTCGCCCTGCTGCGCGTGCTCAACCCCAAGCGCGAGCCGGGAAAGATCGTGCTCATCTCGCGCATGGGTGCAACGAAAACCGACGCGCTGCCGCCGATCCTGCACGCCGTCGAGAAGTCGGGCGAGCCGGCCGTCTGGCTGTGCGACCCCATGCACGGCAACGGCCACGTGACCGACGACGGCCGCAAGACGCGCAGCTTTGACGCCATCGTCACCGAGCTGCGCAGCACCATGGCCGCCCACCAGCAGGCCGGCACCGTGCTGGGCGGCGTGCACGTCGAGGTGACCGGCCACGACGTGACCGAGGTCATCGGCGGCGCCTCGGGCGTGACGCAGGAGCGCCTGTCCGAGAACTACGCCACCGCCTGCGATCCACGCCTGAACTACGCGCAGGCCCTTGAGCTGGCGTTCATCCTCTCTGGAGCCCTCAGCCGAACGGCGGGCGGCCTTCCGGAGTAAAATAAACGATGCCCACCTACGACTACGAAATTCTGGACAAGAAGGGCGAGCCCACCGGCGAGACCTTCGAGTACGTCCAGCGCATGGCCGACGAGCCGCTGACCAAGCACCCCGAGACCGGCCAGCCCTGCCGCCGAGCGATCTCGGCGCCCGCCATCGCCGGCAAGTGGAGCGATCTCAACAAGACCCAGATGAGCAACAAGCGCTTAGGCGAGCTCGGCTTTACCAAGTTCGAGAAGAAGGGCGACGGCTACTACGAACGGACGGCTGGCAACGAGGGGCCGAAGACGATCAATGCGGACGACTATCTCTAGCTCACAAGTCCGTCGATTCCACCGAGCCCCACCGGCTCCTTTGTAAAGAACCCCTCCCCAGCCTCCACCCCAATCCGACTCCCCAGATACGTTGCAGAGGCCTCGACCCAGTCGACGACCTTACGGTTCTTTTCGGGCAGCACGAACTGGGTGTGGTACGCGCGGATCGATTCGATCTTGCGCTCGACGTAGCCGGTTACGTCCAGCACGAAGCTCGGGTTGGCCACCCATCGCAGGTGCGTGGCGTAGTAGTAGAACAGCCACTTGGGGTAGATCGGCTCGCCCGCCGCCATCCCCTCGGGTACGGGCATGTCGATGCCCGTCAGCTTCGCGTCGAACCGCGCGTCTTCAACGATCCGCGTGACGGCCCGATGGTCCGGGTGCGCATCCTCGAAGAACGGCGTGAACACGATGCTCGTCTGGTGTGCGCGGATCACGCCGGCCATCTTGTGCCGGTTTTCGATCGTGTGCTCCACGAATCGGTTTGGCATCCCAAGCAGCACACGCTTCACCGGTCGGGCATTTGGGAACTTCGCACGATCGGGCGACAAGATCTCCGCCGCCTTCCTCGCCTCTTCGGCCCGCGTCACCGGATCGCCGTACGGCGTGGGCTCGCCGTTGGTGACATCGAGCAGCAGCACGTCGTGCCCCTGCTCGGCCAGCTTGGCGATCGCGGCGCCCATGCCGAGCTCTTGATCATCAGGATGCGGTCCGACGACGAGGATGTTGGCCATGAACGGAGGGTACGACTCGCGCGCGCCCTACCGCCGCTGGCCGACCGCGATCAGCCCATACTTCACCGGCTGTTCATCCGCCGGCGCATCGATGGTGAGCTCCACGAGTGCCAGCAACTCCGGCGGCTCGGCCGCGAAGAACCCGCCCGCGCCGAATCGCCGGCCCTGCTCGTCAATGAAGTTCCCCAGCGGCACGCGCAGGGTCTGGCCGATGTCCAGTCCCTCGATCTCGTAGCCGTAGCGGCCGTTGAGCCAGAGCATGCCCGGGCCGAAGCTGCGGGCGGTGGTGTTGGTCAGCCTGAGCCGCGTGCCCTCGCGGAAGGCGTGGATGTCCAGCGTCTCGACGCGCTGGCTGGCGAAGGGATAGACCGGCCCGCTGTCGAGCTCGCCCCGCGACGCGCAGCCGGCTAACAACGCGAGCCCCACGCCCGAAAACACGATGGCAACGCCTCGATGCATCGCCAATGGTGCCCCCGCCATCCCCCCGCGTCCACTACCCTTTGGCTGATGTCCTGCGAGACCGCCTCACGCAACGCCACCGAGCCCACCCCGGGCGTCGCCCCCGGCGGCGAGGGCCTCGACGCGCGCGCCATTGCGACCAACATCGGCCGCGCCGGCGTCCACCCCCATCTGCCCGCGACCATCCCCGGCATGGACGCGCCCTTCTACCAGGCCGGCCTGGCGGGCTATTCCGACGCGGCCATGCGCATCATCGCCCGCCGTCACGGCTGCCCGCTGTGCGTCACCGAGGCCCTCCTCGATCGCACACTCCTCGCCGGTGGGCGAGGTTTTGCCAAGGCCGACCTTGGCGAGTTGCACGACAACGTGCCCGGCGGCGAGGACGACCAACCCCTCGTCGGCCAGATCATGGGCAGCGACCCAGGCGAGATGGCAGCGGCTGCGATCAAGATGGTCGAGCAGGCCGCAAGACGCCCGAAGGAGTATCGCAAGCTGGTGGAAGGTGGCGAGCTGGCGATCGAGCACGCGAGCGAATCGACCTTCCAGGCCATCGACATCAACCTCGCCTGCCCAGTTAAGAAGATCGCGAAGAAGGCCCGCGGCGGTCACTGGCTGGCCGAGCCCGACGGCGCCATCGCCATCCTCAAGGCCGTCCGTGACGCGCTGCCCGAGAGCATGCCGCTCACGCTGAAGATTCGCCGCAGCTTCGATGACACGCCCGAGATGGCGCGCAACTTCATGCGCATCTTCGACGCCGCCTACGACTTGGGCTACGCCTGGGCCACCGTGCATGGTCGCACCGTGCAGCAGAAGTACGTCGGCCCCAGCCGGTGGGACCTGCTGCGCGACATCGTCGCAGAGCGCCCCAGCCGCGTCGTCTTCGGCTCGGGCGATATCTGGAAGGTCGAGGACATCTTCCGCATGATCGGCTACACGGGCGTGGCGGGCGTCAGCGTCGCCCGCGGCTGCATCGGCAACCCCTGGATCTTCCGCCAGGCCCGGGCCATGTTGGCCGACGAGGATCCACGCCCCCCCACCATCGCCGAGCAGCGACAAGTCCTCGAAGACCACTTCGAGCTCGCGTTGCGTGTCAACGCGAGCATGCGCGATCCCGAGCACCACACGGGCAAGACCATGCGCAAGTTCGCGATCCGTTTCGCTCAGCACCATCCGGAGCAAGCGGAAGTGAGGAAGCGGTTCATCGGGGTGCGAGGGTTGGAGGATTGGCGGGGGGTGCTCGACGCGTTCTACAAATCGATCTCGGTGCCAGCATGAACAATGCGACGTACAGCGAGGGCTTGACCGGCGACCTTGTACGCGGCTGGACCGAGGTCTTCCGCCGACAGAAGGCGTTCGCCGAACACGCGTTCGACCAGCTTGATGACGCGGGCTTCTTTGCTTCGCCTGGCGAAGGCCTGAACAGCGTGGCCGTCATCGCCCAGCACCTGGCCGGTAATCTCAAGAGCCGCTGGAGCGACTTCCTAACGAGTGACGGAGAAAAGAACTGGCGCGACCGTGACGCAGAGTTTGTCGCACTCAATCCCAGCGCTGACGGGCGCGCGGCTCTCATGCGAGAGTGGGACTCCGGCTGGCAGGCCCTGTCGGGTGCGCTCGAGTCACTCACGCCGGCCGACGTGGATAAGCAAATCACAATCCGGGGTGCGCCCCATGCGGTTCATGCCGCCGTTGCACGGCAGATCGACCACTATGGGTTCCACGTTGGCCAGATCAACGTGATCGCTCGCATGCACGTTGGCTCGGACAAGTGGCGATGGTTCACTATTCCACCAGGTGGAACGAAGGCGTTCAACGAAGTAATGAGCAAGCGGCAGTCGTAACGCCCTAAGCCCTCTTCTCTCCACCCCCCGGATACGCAATCCGCCCGTGGTAGATGCTCGCCACCGTCTTGCTGATCGAGTCCCCCACCGCGTCCAGCTCTTTCAGCGTTAAATCACAGTCGTCGAACTGGCCGTCGGTCAGTCGCTTCTGGGCGAGCCTCCGCACGAGTTGGTCGATGCGGCTCGGCGTCGGGTCGGCCATCGTGCGCGTGGCGCTCTCGACGGCGTCGGCAAGCATGAGGATGGCGCACTCCTTGGTCCGAGGGTTCGGTCCCGGGTAGCGATACTCCATCTCGCGCGGCTCGTTGGCCACATCACCCTCTTTGGCCTCGCGCTTGCTCATCTCAGTGGCCTCGCTCGAGGCTTCCTGGCTCACCGCCCGGCTCTCGCGCGCCGCCTCGGCCTCGTCGGCGGCCTTCTGTTTCGCCCGGTGGTAGAAGTACTCCACCAGCGTCGTGCCGTGGTGGGCCTCGATGTAGTGGTGCAGCGATCGCGGCAGGCCGAACTCGCGTGCCAGCTCCAGCCCGTCCTTTACGTGGCCCACGATCACCAGCAGGCTCATGGCCGGGCTGAGCTTGTCGTGCTTGTTGGGTCCGCCGGCCTGGTTCTCGACGAAGTACTCGGGCTTGTTCATCTTGCCCACGTCGTGGTACAGCGCGCCCACGTACGTCTGCAGCGAGTCCGCCCCGATCGCGTCCGCGGCTGCCTCTGCGATCGATGCGACATTCATCGAGTGGTTGTACGTGCCGGGCGCGCGGCGTTGCAATTCTCGCAGAAGCGGATGTTTGGGGTCGCGCAGCTCGATGAGCTTCATGCCCGTGGTGATGTCGAACGCCTTCTCAACACTCGGCAGGATGAACAGCACCAGCCCGGCCATTGCCAGGCCACCGCTGCCGGCAAAACCCATGTCCCACGACAACTCGAGCAGGCCCTGGCCCGAGAGAGGCCGCCCGAGCAATCCGCCGCCAAGCGTCGCCGCCGCCAGTGCAAGTGCCGTGGCCAGCCCTGTTCGCACGAAAGCTCGCCGATCCCGGATCTCGCTCAGCTGCCATGCCGCCGTTGCGGCCCCGGCCAATGGGACCATCACAAACCACGACGGCCGCCCGAGCGCCACCGTGACCAGCACCGCGTGGCCCGCCGCGATCGCGATCGCCACGCGCGCGTCGTAGGCGATGGTCATCAGCATCGCCAGCAGCAGCGTTGGCGCCACCGCCAGCAGCATCACCAGCCGGGGTTCGACGGCCGAAGGCCAGATCGCGAGCGCGAAGCACGCCACGAACAACCCGGCGATGCCCAGCATCCGCTCTGGGTTGCGTGTCACACGCGGGCAGTACCACGCCAGGTACATGGTGAGCCCGAGCACCACCAAGGTGCACGCCGCGGCCGACCCAGCCAGCCGTGACCCGAGCGAGAACACGCCCCGCGTCTGAGCGACCGCTTGGCGCTCGCTGCGTAGAAGGCCGATCGTTTCGAGCCCCACCGGCTCGCCGCGCCGCACGATCACCTGGCCTGCCTGCACCTCGACCCACGACTCTTCGACCTCGCTCACAACCTGCGCCTGCCGTGCGGCGGTCATCGCTTCATCGAGGCGATACGTCGGCTCGGTCTGGTTGACCAAACGCCCAACGATCAACGACTGCAACGCGGGATCACCCAGCTGGGTCTGCTGCGCGAGCGTCTCGGCGGCCTCGAGCCGCTGCTCGGGGCTGGCCACGTTCACCAGGCTGGCGGCGTTGGTGTGGATGGGCGTCTCGGAATCGCCGTCGCGAAGCCACACGACGGCCGTCTCGCCCGCCTCGCTGCCGCCGAGCTGTGCCGATCGCTGCCGCTCGGTCTGCCAGATTGCAAGATCAACAAACGGCCGGCGTGCCAACGCCGCTCGCAGCCGCGTCATGGCTTCGGCCCATCGTGGCTCGACCTCTTCCTCGTTCACCAAGGCGCCGATGGCCGCCAGCTCTTGCTCGTCGAGATCGAATCTCGCGCGCAGCTCAGGCGCGACTTGCTCGAGCGTTTCGGCGTCACGCAGCGTCAGCGGCAGGCCGGCCAGCCCGTCGACCAGCCCTCGCAGCTCGGGGCGCATGACGAAGATGCGGGCCGCCCGGTCGCGCGCGAGCGTCCGGCGTTCATCCGTGCGCGCCGGGTCGGGCATGCGAAACGGCTCGCGTGCCACTACGGTCTCGTCGGCCAGCCGTCCCATCGCCAGCATGGGTTGCGAGCTGGCCCACCAGGTGACAACGCTCAACACCAGAGCCGCCACGCCGCCGATGACCACCGCGTACCCCGTCTTCGGGTTCGTGATCAGCCGCTGGAACTTCTCCATCGGCGTCGCTCGTTCGCGGCGAAGGCTGACACGCCGGGCACCGCCCTTGCTCTTTTGCCAAGGCCAACGCATCACGCATCCCCCTCGGCCATCATCGGCGCGGGCCTCTTCTGCCCTTCCTCGCCATACGCGTCGATGATCCGCTGCACGAGCGGGTGCCGAACCACGTCCTCTCTTGTGAGCGCGGCGAATGCCACTCCGCGTACTCGCCGCAGCCGGCGGGCTGCGTCGACAAGCCCGCTGCTCGCCGGCTCGTCGATGTCGATCTGCGTGGGGTCACCCGTCACGATCATGCGCGAGCCTTCGCCCATGCGCGTCAGGAACATCTGCATCTGCCCCACCGTGCTGTTCTGGGCCTCGTCGAGGAGGATTGCAGCCTGGTTCAGCGTGCGCCCGCGCATGAACGCCAGCGGCGCGATCTCAATCACCCCGCTCTCGAGGAATCTCTCCATCGTGCCGACATCCATCATGTCATACAACGCATCGAGCAACGGTCGCAGGTACGGGTGGACCTTGGCCTGCATATCGCCGGGCAGGAAGCCCAGTCGCTCGCCCGCTTCAACGGCGGGGCGCACCAGCACCAGCTTGCGGACGCGATCGGTTCGAAGCAAGTGCACCGCCGCGGCGACGGCAAGGTACGTCTTGCCCGTGCCTGCCGGCCCCATACCAAAGACGAGTTCGTTGGTGCGGATGGCCTCGAGGTAATGCTCCTGCCCTGGCGTGCGCGCACGGATCTGCCGCCCGCCGCTATATACCGCGAGCGGGCCCTCCCACGCCTCGCCGTCCCTCGGCGGCACCCGCGTTGGTGCGCGACCACCTGGGGCGAGTCCCGGCGTGGTTGAAACATCGGGGTAGTCGCCACCGTTGGGTGCCATCAGCACGCCGGAAGCTGCCTCGGCCAGCATCTGCAGCACGTCCGAGGTCGACGCCCGTCCGCCCCGCCGAAGGATGGCACGCAGGAATCGCTCGGCCGCCCGCACGCCCTGTTCCTGGCCGCTGATGCGCACGATGCCGCCCTTGGGCGTGACCGACACCCCGAGCCCCTCTCGTAGCAGGCGTACATTCCGATCGTGAACCCCGAGCACCCGAACCGGATCGGGGCCGATGGGAAATTCGATGGTCAGTTCCAAGCACCAGTCTCCAGACCGTGAACCAACGGGTGCCGCCAGTCCCGGCCCCACCGTCAGTGTCGTCTCTCGGGCAATCGTACCTGAGGCCAATCCCCCACGCCGATGACGAACCGAACAAAATCCTATATAATCATTGCCGTCGCGCTGTCTTTGCTGATGGGCTGCTCCGTGGGTCCCGGTTATGAGATCGTGCCCACTCCGGGCCCAAGCACCCGGGGCCCAGTACCAGGTGACCGCGACGACGTGGCGCGCGCCTTGGCCATCGGCCTCGAAGCCGCCGAGGCGGCCCTGCTCACAAGCTCGTGGGACGGCGAGACCTTTACCGCCTCATTCCTCATGGTGGAGAATCGTGAGGGCTTGGCGACGGCCACCCAGCTTGGCGACGGCAGCTACACGTTGACCGCATACGTCGAGCCCGATGGGGATCAGAAAGCCCAAGAACGGCTGCTGAACGCCTGGTCCCGCCGCTTGCGACAACTTCATGGCGTTGACTGGGCTGCGCGCTAGTTGTCGGATTTGTTCGGTCCTGGCACCGCTCCGGTGAGTTCCACCGTCATCGTCGTCCCGCGCTGCCACACGCTCTTGACCTTGATCGTGCCCCCCAGTGTGCGCACGGCGTGCTTCACGATCGCCAGCCCTAACCCCGTGCCCCGGGCGATCTTGCTGCCGTCGCGCGAGGTGTCGGCCTGATAGAACCGTTCGAAGATCCGTTGCTGCATGGGCAGCGGGATGCCTTGGCCGTGGTCGACGACCTCGAACACGCACGTGCGCATCGCGCGCGGGTTGGTGTTGGGCTGAACGCTCCCACGCACCAGGACCTCGTCGCCCTCGTTGCTGAACTTGATGGCATTCTCAATGAGGTTGCGCAGGATGATCGTGACAAGGTTCCGATCGGTCCGGAGCGTCTCCAGCTGGTCGTCAAAATCAAAACGCAGCGAGACGCCGCCGCGTTCGCACATGGCCTCGAAGTTCTGCACCAGCACACTCATCAGTTCGCTTCCCGGCACGAGCGATAGCTTCGCCGATCCCTCGAGCGCTTCCAGCCTTGATAGATCGAGCAGGTCGCGGATCAGGTCTTCCAGCCGATCAACATTCTCATCGAGCATCGCCAGCAGCCGCGTGCGCATGGCTTCATCGCGGCTGGCCGGTCCTTGCAGCGTATCGACTGCGCCGCGCAGTGCCGCGATCGGCGTGCGCAGCTCGTGCGACGCGTTGGCTGCGAAATCGGTCCGTACCTCCAATGCACGCGCCAATTCACTCACGTCTCGTAGCACGAGCAGCACGCCCCGCCCTTCCCCATCATCCTTGTTCGAAACCGGGACGGGCACGGCCGAGACCTCGACCACGCGGTTGCCGTTCTCGCCCGCGATGCTCACCCGCCGCCGGCACGCTTCGCCACGGGCAGCCCGAGCGTGCAGCGAGAGAACCTCCACGCTCGTGAAGACCTCGTCGACGCGACGCCCGAACACCTCGGCCGAGGCCATGTCGAGCCACAGGCACGCCGACTCGTTCGCCAGGATCACGTCCTGCCGGGCGTCGCACACCAGCAGTGGTTCGTCGACCACGTGCAAAAAGGTCGACAACTCACCGTGGGCCAGCTCGAGTGAGGCCATCGCGGAGTCGGCGGCGTCCGCGCGAGCGTGGGCCGCGTCCGTCGCGGATGTAACACGCACGACGCCGAGCCAAGCCGTAACACCGGCCGCAGCGATGATCCCCGCCACCAGCCAATGGGGAGCCCCAACAAAGACGAAGACAATCGCCAGCGCGGCGAACACGCCCGCGAGAACGAACCAGTGCCGGTCCCACGCATCCATCATTTAGATCGTAAGGCCGCGACGTATCACGCCGGCGTCAGCTCGTGAACGGCCCGGTAGCCCACGCCGCGCACGGTCTTGATCTGCTGGCCCCAGCGGCCCATCTTGCGTCGGATGCTGGTGATGTGCACGTCGATCGTTCGCTCGGTGACCGTCACGCCCGGGCCCATGGCGTGGTTCATCAGCTTGTTCCGCGAGAGCACCTTGCCGTCGGCATCGATGAGAGCCGACAACAACCGGAACTCGGTCAGTGTGAACGGGATGGTCTCGCCTTCGAGCGTCGCCTCGTGCGTCTCAAGGTCGAGCGCGACGCCGCCCAGGCGCAGCACCCGCTCGCTCTCATGCCCATCCTGGTGCGACCGGCGGAAGACCGCCTCGATCCTCGCCAGCAGCACCTTCATCGAGAACGGCTTGGTGACGTAGTCGTCGGCTCCCACCGCCAGCCCGACCACCTGGTCGACCTCGTCGCTCTTGGCCGTGAGCATGATGATGGGAGTGCGGCCGATGGCCTTGTCGGCCCTGATCTGCTTGGCGACCTCAGTGCCGGGGACCTCGGGAAGCATCAGATCCAGCAGCACCAGGTCTGGTCCGTGCGTCCGAGCCTTGGACAGGCCGTCGGCCCCGGTACGGGCAGTTAATGTCCTATAACCATTGGATTGGAGGTTGTACTCGAGCAGATCAGCGAGATCCCGCTCGTCTTCCACGATCAGGACAAGTCGTTCATTGGCCGTTGTGCCGCTCGCAACCATGCCCGTGTCCTCACGTTCGACCCGCTTGGCCCGCCCCTGGGACGGATCTGTGGGCTGATTCTTGGGCATGATCACGCTCCAGCAACGGCTGCTACACCCGACTTTAACATATCTTCGCATTCGAGAGCAGATTGTGGTGTCGGTAGAACCATCGGGCCGAAAAACGGTCTGGACCAGTAGTTGGCAAGGGCTAAGTTGCTTGCTACACTCTCGGCTCTCGACCGGTAACGGGTCGGAGCCAGCCGGGAACCAGGCCGTTCAAAGCGGCTTCCCGGGCGGTCCATTGAGGGCCCGCAGGCCCCTGGGCGATCTGGCCAGGGGGCTCAGCAGGGCGGAGAACGTGTTTTCTCGGCATCTTGGGGATGCCGGGTTTGGCTGAACCAACGGCCCAGGATGGGCCAAGGCCAGCCGTGTTTGGGGGCTCATGGTCGAGCCCGATCGATCGATGGAGTGGGTGGAACCCGGACATCGATCTCAACGTGCGACCGGCCAATGCAACGTGCGGCCGGGCACGGTGACAGAGTCGGGCGGCCGAAACCGCCCAAAAGACCTCGAAGAAGGAGTCTCGTAGATGAGTCACAAGAAGGCCACAGTGCTGCTCGCGGGCCTCGCAATGGGCCTTGGTGGCACCGCGATCGCTCAGACGTCGAGCCTGGACGAAGCCCGCTCGTTCGCCGCGGAGACCCGCAGCGACGCCTCGCGCGCCACGCTCAACCAAGGTGCCGCTGGCGGCCCCGAGCTGTTCGGCCGCCTCCAATTCCAGTACAACGTCACCCTGATCGACGAGCCCGTTCCCGCGGCCGGTGAGGACTTCGCCAACGGCTTCCAGAACCGTCGCGCCCGCCTGGGTGCCAAGGGTGATGCAGGTGAGTTCTCCTACTACGTCCAGGGTGAGTTCGGTCGCAACGGCGGCACCTTCACCCTGCTGGACTACTACATCACCACCGATGTCCCCGGCATGGAAGAGGCCAAGCTGAAGTTTGGTCAGTTCAAGTCGCCGTTCCTCTATGAGGAATTGGTCTCCTCGGGTGCCCAGCCGCTGGTTGATCGCTCGTTCACCAACAGCTACTTCAGCCAGGGCCGCAGCCAGGGCGTCTCGTTCATCTACGCCGGCAACGAGAGCGACGACTACAAGGTCGAGATCAACTTCTCCGACGGCTTCCGCTCGGCCAACACCGGCTTCGCGAGCGCGGCCGAGGCCGACTTCGCCATCGGCGGTCGTTTCGACTACAAGGTCCAGGGTGCCTGGAGCGACTTCAAGGACTTCTCGGCCGGCGCCGGCCAGGAGCAGGCCCTCCGCTTCGGTGGTGCCATCTTCTACCAGATGGGCGACAGCACCTACGCCTTCGGCACCGGTGCGACCACCGAACTCGACCTCCTGAGCGTCACGGTCGACGGCCAGTGGGAGCAGGATCGCATCAGCGTCTTCGGCGCGTTCATCCTCCAGGACGCTGACATGGGCGCCGCTGGCGACATGACCGACCTCGGCTTCGTCGCCCAAGCCGGCTACCGCATCGACGACGACAGCGAGGTCTACGGTCGCTTTGACTACATCCTCGCCGACGCGACCGGTCTGGACGACTTCATCGCCCTGACCCTCGGTTACACCCGCTTCATCAACGGCCACGACGCCAAGTTCGTCGCCGACGTGTTCTTCGTGTTCGAGACGGTCAACATGACCCCGCTTACCGGTGGCAGCGAAGGCCTGGCCCTCATGCCCGACAGCGGCGACCCCCAGGCCGGTCTCCGCACCATGTTCCAGCTCAACTTCTGATCACTCTGAAGTAGCCGGAAGAATCTGAATCAAAGCGGGCGGCCCGGTGTGGGCCGCCCGCTTTTTTTGCTTCGGGTACTGCTCGTCCCCGACTCCCAGCTGGGGTCGGGGGGCTCGCCTACATCCTGTCGAGGGTCGGCACGCCCAGCACGCCCATGCCGTCCTCGAGCACCCGCGCAGTCAGCTCGCACAACCGCAATCGGCTGTTGCGCGTCGCGTCGTCCTCGGCCTTGAGCACCGGGCACGCCTGGTAGAAGCCGCTGAACTTGTTGGCGATCTCGAGCAGGTGCTGGCACAGCCGATGCGGCTCCAGATGTTCACCGACTGCGCGCACCACCGATGGATACCGCAGCAACGCCATCGCGAGCTGCTTCTCACCCTCGTGCTCGACACGGATTGGCGCATCCCGCCAAGCCTCACCGATGCCACGCTCCCGTGCGTTGCGGAACATGCTCCTGATGCGTACCAGCGCGTAGAGCAGGTATGGTCCGGTGTCGCCCTCGAACGCGAGGACGCGATCAAAGTCGAACACGTAGTCGCGCATTCGATCGTTCGCAAGATCGGCGAACTTGAGTGCCGCTATCGCCACGATCTCGGCAGTCCGAACGCACTCGGTATCGTCCTGCTCGGGGCTGCGCTCGGCGACCACCTTCTCGGCTCGATCGTGCGCTTCGTCCAGCAGATCCTGTAGCTTCACGCTCTCGCCCGACCGGGTCTTGAACGGCCGTCCGTCGGTGCCCAGGATCGTGCCGAACGCCGCGTGCTCGAGCGACGAATCGACACCATCGGGCGTTGTCGCGTACCCGGCCTTGCGCGCCGCGGCGAACACCTGGCGGAAGTGCATCGCCTGGCGCACGTCCACGCAGTAGATCACCCGACTTGCGCCGATGTCGCGCACGCGCCGGCGGATGGCCGCAATGTCGGTGGTGGCGTACAGGAATCCGCCGTCACCCTTGCGCACCAACGCGGGCGGGTCCTTGCCCTCCCCGCGCACCACGAGCGCCCCACCGTCCTCCTCGGCCACGGCGCGCTTGATGAGGTCGTCGACCATCGGCGCCAGTTCGTCGCGATAGCTCGATTCGCCCGCGCTGGCTTCCAGCGTGATCCGCGTGTGCAGCCGCCGGCACGCGTCCATGCACGCGCCCATCGTAATGTCGCTGATGCGCTGCCACAGGTCGACCGCCCAAAGCTCGCCGCCCTGCAGCGCCACGAGCGTCGCCTTGGCCTGCGCCATCGCCTCATCGGCATCGGCCACCTCCGCCTCCAACTCGGCGATGACCTTGGGCCCAAGGTCCCACTTCTGCGCCAGTCGCAACCCGGTGCGCCCCGCGCTCGTGCGTACCTTCATGGCCTTGTAGATGCCATCGAGGTCATCCAGTGTCACGGCATCCAGGTCAAGCCGCCCCGCCGCGCTCTCGCGGTTCAGATAGTCCACCACCATCGCGATGGGCAGGCCCCAATCTCCGACATGGTTCTGCCGCACCACGGTGTGCCCCAGCCGCTCAAGCGTGCGTGCGACCGCGTCGCCGATGACGATCGCGCGGATGTGCCCCACGTGCATCTGTTTGGCAAGATTCACGCCGCAGAGATCGACCACGACCTTCTGTGGTGCGCCAACCGGTGGCAGACCCAGATCGCTACCCGCGAGCTCACCCAGCAGCCCCGCGAGCGCTTCGCCTCGCAGCGAGATGTTGATGAACCCTGGTCCAGCGATCGAGCTTGCACCCAGTTGCTCGGCAATGTCGCCAATGTCTACCGCTTCGACGATCGCCTGCGCGACCTCGCGCGGGTTCTTGCTCACCATCTTGCCCAGCGCCATGGCGGCGTTGCACTGGAAGTCGCCCATCGTCGCCTTCTTGCTTGGGGCAATCAGCGGATCGGCTTTGCCGGCTACTTCCGGGAACGCACGTCCGATTGCCGCCTCGAATCGCTCATTGAGGATGGCAACAGGGTCAAGCTGGATATGGGTCGGGCTCTCGGTCTCGTTCATCGGCCCATCGTACGAGCCCTAGCGCTCCCGCGCCCACTCGCCGAGTTGCCGGCGAAGCTCATTGGCGTATCGCAGCGTCGAAGTCGAAGCCATCAGCACCTCGTCGTCACGGAACACGGCCACCCGCGCGTTCTGGATCGCCGGCACGGGAAGCTCCGCCAGCGGCCCGAGCAGATCCCGCCAATTGCCGTCCTTCCCAGGCACCAACAGCACGATTGCTTCGGGCGACAACGCCAGCACGTCCTCGGCGTCCAGCGGCATGTATGGTCGTCCTGCTTCGAGCGCCGAAGCCCCGCCGATGGCCACCAACACCTCGTGATGTACCGATCCGGGTCCCAGCGCCGCTGCGGGTTCGCCGGGCATCAGTAGCAGCACCCGCCCGGCCCCCGCCAGTGCGTCTTCGGTCTCGAGCGCGCTTGCGAACCTCTCTGAAGGCAACCCTCCCGCATCAACCTCGCTCGATACCAGCCCATGAACGCCATCAGCCAACTCGATGAGTTGCTCCAGGTTTGTCAACTCGAACGCCCGGACCTCAAACCCAACGCTGTCCGCCAACTCGGTAACGCCCGATGGCGGCGCCGACGCTCCGGTCTCGAGGTAGACGTGCGTTGCGCCCGTGGCCGACAGTTGCTCCAGGTCAATACCAGCCGCGTCCCCCACCACCGGCAGTGCCGAGTCGAGCGCCACGTCGTATCCAGACCTGCCAACCGCGAGCGACTCGGCGCCGAAGTCTCGCAGCATGATGCCGACGGCCGGGCTGGTTGTGGCGATGCGTACGCCTTGTGAAGTTGTGGGCTTGGCCTGCTCACCACACGCACCAACCAAAGCGAGCAGAGCAAGGGCCAACCACCTCATGCCAGCACTCCCGCGGCCTCGTGCACTTGTGCGTTAAGCTCCTTCAGACTCTCTGCTGAATGCAGCGCGAACGGCCATGTGCGATCGAGCACGCAGTCCATGTCGGTCAGCCGCTGGCGCTCTAGTTCGGCTTCCGTGCGCATCTGATCCAACGAGTCGGCCCCGTGGTCCCGCGCCTTGCCGAGCACCTCGCGCATTTCGGCGAACAACCGCCGCCGCTCGGCCGATGCGTACGGCGCTTCGCGCATCGCCTTCACCAATCGATCGCGCTCGTGCTGCCGTTCGGCTTGTCCCAGCATCCGCGGGTGGTGCCTTGCATGGTGTACGCGCCACGCCGCCTTCGCTGCTCGCTCCGCGTCGGGCAGCGGCCCCTGGCGCAACGGCAGCCGCAGCGTCGCCGTAGTCACCACGCCCGGCGCCAGATCATCTCGGCCCATCCACGCATTGAGCCACCGGCGCGTCACGGCGTCGTACGCCTCGCCACCTACGCCCATCACCCACGCGTCGCACAGCAACGTGCGCACGAAGCCCGTCATCGCCAACGCTCGTGGCGCAACGAGCCCTTCAGGCTGCTCATCGGCAAACACCACGGCCCTCGGTCGTTCGGGCGTCAACGCCCACAACGGCAGCTCCCACCTTGGTGCCATCTCCATGTCGCGCACGTGTGCTTCATGCACCGCCTGCGCGGCACCGTTGTACGCGAGCACGCAATTTCGAGCCTCGCGACGCATGCGATCGACCCACATACCGAAGGCCGCCCCGCGCGCCATCCCGCTACACATGAGCACGTGATCGACTTCGATCCCCAACACCTCGCGCGCAACGTCCAGCGCGGCAAGCGTGAACTGGCCGGCCAGCGATGCCTCGTCCCGTCTTGCAATCAGTGCTTCACGGATACGCCCGAGCCCATCGCGCGCCGTTGCGTGCGGCCATTCCGTCCGAGCCTCGCGCGGCACAACGCCCGGCTCGATTGCCAGCCGTGATCCTGTCGGCGTTCCCGGTCTCACAAACGCGCCAGCGTCCACGAGCCAGTCGCGACGCTTCAGGCGGTCCTCGTGCGTCTCAACCGGATATGGCACCATCGTGGGCTCGTTGCCGTCCTGGTCCGGCGTCAACCACACCAGTGCCGCGTCGTGCTGTTTGGCGAGCACCGCGGCCGCGATCAGCTTCGCCAGGATGCCCGTGTGCCACATCTCGGCCTGATGCCCCGCCATCACGATCGGCCTGTCGATCGGTATCCCGAGTTCCGCTCTCGCGGCGGCCTTCGCCGGGCCGGGTGTGTGCAGTGTTCCGATCGGCCCTCCGCTCTCGGCGCGCACCGTCACGGATTCGAGAAGCCCATCCATCACGCGGGACATCGTCGCGGGAGCCTGCCCGCACACCGCGCCAGCTCGCGCGCCAGCACTTCGCGGTAATGCGTCAATCGGTGCGAATGGTCGTCCAGCGGCCCGCCGAATGAGCGCGTCGCGTCGTTGTAGATTAAGCGCACCGGGATCTCGTCGATCCGCAACCCCGACGCCACCGCCTGCACCCAAAACTGCATCGGGAAGGCGTACCCGTCGACATCGAGGCACAGCCTCTCGATCGCGGAAACGCGGTAGGCCTTGAACCCACAGAACGCGTCGGTGAGCTCGAGGCCAAGCCGGCCATTGAGTTCGTTCGTGATGATGCCGTTGATTCGCCGGCGCTCCTCGGGCGGTGCATCGTTCTCGGGGTGGACATCGAGGTACCGCGACCCGCTGATTACGTCTAGATTGTCGTGCTCAATCGCCGCCAGAAAATCTGGGATCGATGCGGGCTCGTGCTGCTCGTCACAATCCATCGTGATGACCCAGTCGAACTTATCGACAGCTGCCCAGCGGAACGCATCCATCAGCGAACGCCCATACCCGCGGTTGTTCGCGTGGCGGATGACTTCCACCGGAAACTTCGCAAGCAGCGACGGTGTCGCATCGGTCGAGCCATCGTCGAGCACCAGCACATTGGGCAGATACTCCGACACACGACCTAGCACGCGTTCGACGTACTTTTCCTCGTTGTACACCGGGATGGCAAGTAGTGTCCGGGTCATGCATCCCTCCGCTTGTACAGCTTGTTGGCTCACGAAGACTCGCCTTTGGGCGCGGGATAGTACGGGTCGGCTTCCTGCCGCTCGCGCTCGCCGCGCGCCAGCGACGTGTACGCCTCGAAGCCGAAGGGCATGTCTCGATCCCCGCCCCCATGCCGACGCGAACGGTTCTCCCGGCCGGCTTGTTCGATTTGCTGCATCAGTTCGGGCGTCAGCGCGTGGAAAGACCGGATCTCATGGACGGGAAGGGTCCATAACTCCCCTGCTGGCGTCTTGATCTGGAAGATGCTGCACTCCACCGCCTGCGACACCGCCCGATCGGCATCATCGCCGTTGATGCCGCACGCCAGCATGGGATAGACCTCGCCGATGGCGATCCGGTCTCCGGCGTGGGTGATGACGGCCATCCGCCCGTCGAACAACTCGGGTTCGGGCGGGCTGATGCTGCTGACCAGTTGCCCGCCACCGGGCAACTCCATGCTGGGAGCCTTCTCGCGCCGCCTCAGTCCCTCGGCCGAGAGCGTGGTCAGGATCTCACGGCACATGTCGTGCCAGAAAGCCTCACGCAACGCCGTCGCATGGCTTGCCGACGCGAGTACCGATGTGCCCCTCGAAGTCGACCGCCCATTGCCGCCAATGACCGGGCCGCTGACCGACTGGCGCCCATCGGCGTTTTGTTCCGCGTTCGCGTTGCTCATAGCCGACCACAATAGCGGCCCACGTCCGCGCTTGAACACCAGGGGAGCAGGGTTCTACGCACTATCCCTCGGCTTGAGCCATGGCGTCCGCCCTGGTGCCCGCCAGACCCCGCCGTACGTACTCGATCTCCCGGGCCCACGCCTTGGCAGCGGTCTCTTCCACGCCGGGCAGATCGGCTTTTACAGGTGCCCGAGTGCGCAGCACCTCGGGCCGGTCGACCGCGATGGCCTCGAACGCCCGCAGCGCCGCTTCGCCGCGCTCGACCACCGTCAGCGCGTTCTGGGCCCGCTGGCGCAGCGCCCGTTCATAGGCCCCACGCCCCAGTCCGCCCTCGATCCGCTTGCGGAGCACATCCTGGGCCAGCGCCGCCTCGGCTCGCGCCACGCCGATCAGCCGGTGTCCCTCGGCGATCTGTTCTTCAAGATCGCTTTCCACCTCAACGCGCTCGGTTCGCAGGCCACGCGATCGCTCGTCGCCCAGCGCTCGACGGATGACCTGTCGGGCCGAGCCTTCCACTCCGTCCAGCATCTTCAGGGCAAGCGCGATGTCGGACGAGATTCGCCCCCTTGTGCCGCCCGCGATCGGTTCGACGAGCGTCACCATGCCAGCGTCCTCGCCGGGCGTCACCGGACCATCGACCAGATCGCACTCACCGGCCACCAGCCTCGTCGCGCGCAGCGGCACCGACGGTTTAAGCAATCCCTCTGCCAGCCTCGTGCTGGCGCCCCGCCGCTCGCAGGCTACCCACAGCGACGAGTATCGCTCGCGCATCATTCGATCGCGGTGGAACCCATTGGGAATCAAGCTCGCGCTCGAACCGGGGCCCTCCCACTCGATGCGCAGCCCAGGCTCGATCCAAGCTCCGGCCCCGCGCATGGCCAATTCGAGCTGCTCCGGGCCCGCTGCCTCATCAGCCGACCCCGTTAACCACACCCACACCGGGCCGCTCGCGTCCTCGATGGCGGTGCCCAGGTTCCATGCGAGATCCTCGCGAACCCGTCCCGCCTGGAGCTCAAGCAGCACGCCCTCGAAGCGAGTGTCCGCGGCCCGGTTGAGGTGGACCTGAAGTTCTCGGACCATAGCCACCGAATCGATGTCACCTGCTACCCGAATGTGCAAGACCAGGGGCACCCGTTCGCGCTCCAGACCCAGGGAGAGCCCGACAAGTCCGAGAAGGAACAGCAATAAGCACTTTGCACGTATGGACTTAGGAGATTGGCACACAGATCTCGCCCCCGACGGCCACTCAATGCCTCCCCAGGGTACCGGAGCGTCCGCGAAATCACAACCAGAATTTGGCACCAATCTCATCGGCGGTCATCCCGGGCACGAAGCCGGATGACAAATTCCGTGCCCACCAGCACTTTGGGCGAAGTGGGGCCCGGATCGCACCGATGCCTGTGTGCAACCAAGGTGCGGGAGGCACGATCATGGACAACGGCAAGCGGGAGTTCGAGGAACTCCGCAACATCCTCCAGAAGCTCGATCGGTCGCTCGACGAGGCTCAGCAGAAGCGCACCCACGGCTCGACGCCGCCCGCGCCGTTGCCGAGCCACACGAGCCATGCCGGCCATCTCCAGACTTCGTCGGCCACGGCATCCCAGGGGCCAACCATCCCCGCAGTCCCGGCCGCGCCCGCGATCACGCCCGACACTAACGGACAGCCCGAAGAGTCGACCGATCAGCCTGGTCGCCTGAAGGCCAAGCCCCTTCGCCGTGCCCGACCCGAGAACTCAGGCCCCAGCCACGGCTGGGTCCATTAGCCACGCCTCCACGCGCCACGTCCGCCCGCGCCGCACCACGCACCACCGGGGGTCGCCATGCTCTCTCGCCTTTTCGGCAAGGACAACTCGAAGCAGCCCCAGCAGCCGCAGGGCCCAAATGTCGAGTCGATGGCGGCCCAGGCCGGCAACACGTCGCTGGCGAGCTTCGACCGCTTTGGCACCACCATCATCGCCACGCTCAAGGAGCGCACGCTCTCGGGCAACGAGGCCGCCGCCCTCGTCGTCGCTCTGACCGACAAGCTCACCGAGCCCGGTCAGACCCCGGCCCGCCATGTCGTGCTCGATCTGCAGAACGTCGAGTACATGGACTCGGCTTGCATCGGTGTGCTCGTCGAACTGCTTACCCGCCTCCAGAAGGCCGGCGGCCGCGTTGCCCTTGTCAATGCCGCCGCCAACGTCGAGTGCCTCTTCAAGCTCACGCGACTCGACCGCCTCTTCCCCATCTGCCGCGACGTGATGCGTGCCATCGAGGCCGTCGAACGCCACGCGGCGTGAGCCGATCGCTTAGCGACCGAACTCCATGTCAAACGCCACCAAGTCGGCCGCGGTGAAGGCGCCGTCCTCATCAACATCCGCCCTCGGATCCTGTTCCATCCAGAACGCTTGGAACTGTAAGTAATCGAAGATCGTTAGCGCTCCGTCGCGGTCCAGATCGGCCGGGTGACGCACGAATTCCTCCGCGAGGCGGAGCGTGCCCTCGAGTAGCTCCTCGCCCGCTGGCAGGATCTGGTCGGGTGGCGGGTCGAAGCCCGGCAGCGTGATGGGCGGCGTCGGCCGAAGCTCGATGGTCCACGACAAGGCGCCCAATTCCCCGTAGAACCAATCGGTGGAGTTTCCGCTGTAGAGGTACAGCACTGTCGCACCCGTTCCCACCTCGTATTCAGCGCCCGTCGCGTCGCGCACGCCGTTGGCGAAGATGCTTCCGAGTTCGTTCATCTCGGCGATGTCGACCGGTTCTTCGAGCTGGAACCCCCAAGGGCTCAGCACGAACTGGCTGAACGTGTGCACGTCCAGGTGTCCCACGACGCGGTCGCGAACACCGTCGAGCGTGTCGAGGTAGGCCAGCAGCTCCGGTTCGGTGAACGGCGCCTCGCCGCGATACTGCTGGTGGGCGGGGTTTGAGCTCGAACCAAGCCCGCCCCACTCGAACGACCAGTTGCGATTCAAGTCCACACCGCGCAATTGGTCGTCGATGACTCGCTTGTTCTTCCGCCAGAAACGCTGGTCGGTCCACGTGAAGTCGAATCCATCGGGGTTCACCATCGGCAGGAACACCCACTCCAGCTCGTCAAGTAGTCTGGTGATGCGCGCATTACTGCCGTAGCCCGAAACAAGCTGCTCGATCATGAACGTTGTCGCCGCAGGGCTCACCCACTCGCGGGCGTGCTGGCAGGCGTTGATGACGAACACCGGCTTGTCGGTCCGCCCGCCACCGTTGAGGACAATGCCGGGCATGTCGCGGCCCTCGAGCGACTGGCCGACTACAGACAGGCTCGCAACGCTCGGGTTCACATCCACGATCGCCTGCCAACGTGTCCAGTACTCATCGAGCGTGCGGTACTCCTCGTACCACTCCACGTCGTCACGATGCGACCGCGCCGCGATTCGCGCCCTCTCGGCGTCGACCACTCTCTGAAGATCGTCGACGATGACCTGGTGTGCAAGCCCCAACTCAAGGAACCGCCGATACTGCTCTGGGCTCAGTCGCAGCTCAATCGGCCGGAGCGGCACGATGCGATGCGTCCAGATGTCGGGCGACAGCGGCTCGATCGCCTCCATCACCGTGCGAGTGGCTGCCGGCAGGCGCACCTGCTTGTGGCCCACGTACGGCCCTTCGGCCTGTTGCGCCATCGCCATGCCCGAGAGCGCAAGCACCGCGCCCACCGTCGTGAACTTCTTCATGACTCCCTCGCGCATTGCCTTAGGAATCAAACAGCGTCTGGTATCCCAAGAAGTCGAAGATCGTGTACGCGCCATCGAGATCGATGTCTGCAGCCGGATCCTGAGCCTCCCACAGCGTCTGGAACAGCAGGAAGTCGAAGATCGTGAGCGCCCCATCGCGATCAAAGTCGGCCGGGTGCGGCGGGGCGCAGTCGATCTCGAGCACCAACTCGTCGATGCCAGCCTCTACGATCGAGCCGGCATCCTCGTCGGCCGCGATGAACAGCAGCCGCATCTCCGCAGTCGGCGCGATCGTGTCGGCGATGCGATACCGACGCGTCTCCCAGCCAACGGTGGACACGCTGGTCGCGTCGAGCAGCTCCCAAGAAGCGCCATCGTTGTTGCTGACGAACACGGCGAACGTGTCTTGCCTCGGGGCTGCGCCCTGGTCGTTGCTGTACCAGAGCGCGAACGACACGAACGGATCGGGGTTGATCTTTCCGCCCGTTGCCGTCGCATCGAACAGCGGCGACACCAGCGACGTGAAGCCGTTGTCCACGTCGAACTCACCTAGACCACTGCCGGCTCGGCCATCGGTAAACCAACCGTTGGTGCCATCGGGCGACGCGTCGTCTTCGGGCTGCGCGTCGGTCGCTTCGGGGTCGCTGTTACCCCACTGCCCGCGCTCGGCGGTGTCGTCCGGTAGGCCGGCGATCCACTCGCCCTCGATCTCGCACGCGTCGCGCGAGACCTGTATCGGGTCGCTCACGCGATGCGTGAACACACCAACCTCGGGGTACCGGAACAGCGTGCCCCCCATCGTTGCCGCTTCGAGATAGAACTCCCCAAGCTGGCCGCACTGGAGCGCGCCCATCTCAATCGAGTAGTCCTCGCCCTCGATGAGATCCACCGTCGCCGGCGCGAACGCTTCGCCCGGCCCGCCACGGAAGAAGCCACGCACCGTCGCCGGATCGAGTTCGTCAACACCGTTGCGCACCTCGAACAAGCGAAGGGAGGTCTCGCCCGCGGGCACACCGCCGACTTGCGGCGTCACGTGGAAACGCAACGGCCGGGCCATCTCCTCGGCCAATCGCAGCACGCCCTCTGTCAGCTCACGCCCGGCCGGCAAGATCTGATCGGGCTCGGGATCGAACCCGCCCTGCCCGCTTGTTCGCGGCCGCAGCTCGATGGTCCAGCCGAATCCCACGCCGCCGAACTCGCCGTACACCCAGTCCTTGGCCGAACCGCTGGTCAGGTACAAGCCCGTGCTTGCCTGCGCGGCCCGGTAGGTTGCGCCAGTGGTGTCGAAGATGCCCGCCGCGACGACGTCGCCCATCTCCTGGAACACCGAGTCGTCCTCAGACGGGTCGAACGAGTACCCAAGCGGGTGCAGCACGAGTTGGCCGAACGTGTGCACATCGAGATGGACCACGACGCGATCGGCGCGATCGCCCACGAACGTGGTGAACGTCTGGAGTTCCGGTTCGCTGAACGGGCCCGTGCCGCGATAGGTAGAGCTGCCCGGATCGTCGCTCGCGCCCGGTTGGCCCCATGCCACCGACCAATTGCGGTTCAGGTCGACGCCGAACTCGTCGCTCCCGTCGATGTCGCGGCGATTCTTTCGCCAGAAGCGCTCGTCGGTCCAAGTAAAGTCGAACCCATCGGGGTTCAACATCGGCGCGAACACCCACTCGAGCTCGTCGAGCAATCGCGTGATGCGAGCATCGGAGCCATAGCCGTCGACCAGTTGTTCGATCAGATAGGTAACAGCAGCCGGGCTCACCCACTCGCGGGCGTGCTGGCATGCGTTGATCAGCATCACCGGCTTGCCGGTTTCGCCGTTGCCGTTCAGCACGAAGCCCGGCATGTCGCGGCCCTCGAGCGACTGGCCGATGACGCTGAACGTTGCAACGTCCGGGTTCAGGTCCGCGATCGTCTGCCATTGCGTCCAGTATTCGCCGAGGTCGCGGTACTCCTCGTACCACGTCAGGTCGTCCTGCTGACGGCGCGCCTCGATTCGCGCCCGCTCGGCGTCGACCGTCGCCTGCAAGTCCTCGCTCAGGACGACGTGCGTCAGGTCAAGGTCGACGAGCCGCGCGTACTGCTCAGGGCTCAGCCGAAGCTCGATCGGCCGCATCGGCATGATCGTGTGGGTCCAGACATCGGCCCCGAGCGGCTCGATCGCATCGAGCACCCGCCGGGTGGCGGCTGGGAGTTGGACCAGTTTGTGCCCCTCGTAGGGCTTGGCGGACTCCTGCTCACCGAGTTGCTGGGCCGTTGCGGCCCCGGCACACGCCAGTAGCACACAGGCCGAGACCGAGGCGCTGCAAGCCAGCGCACGAGCACCCGAAGCGGAAAGAAGCGACATGGGCAGGTTCTCCATTGGATAAGCCGAGGGCCGCACGCCCTCCATGTTCCGTACGACTCTCGAACCCCAGCCGTTTCGGTACGCCGCGGAGACCCGTACCCTTGTGCCCGATGACCGAAAACCCCGGCATCACCGATCGAGGCACCTCGGGCGGCCTCCAACGGGCCGTCACGCTCGTCGGCCTCGGCCTGGGCCCGGCGGTCGCGATCCTCGTAGCCCTGGCACTTCCCGACACTGTCCCGGGGTCCGAGGGGGCGATCGACATCACCGGTGAGGCTCGGGTCGTCGCCGCCGTCGCCTCGCTCATGGCCGTCTGGTGGCTCACCGAAGCCCTACCTCTGGCCGCCACCGCGCTGCTGCCTCTGGCCCTGTTCCCGCTGCTGGGTGCGACCAGCATGGGCGATGCAGCCGCTCCGTACGCCAAGCCGGTCATCTTCCTGTTCCTTGGCGGGTTCCTGCTCGGCCTGGCCATGGAACGGTGGAACCTGCACAAACGCATCGCGCTACTCACCATTCTCGCCGTCGGTTCGGGGCCCAGATCGATCGTCGGCGGGTTCATGCTCGCCACGGCCACGCTCAGCGCGTTCGTGTCGAATACGGCCACGGTCATCATGCTCATCCCCATCGCCACGAGCGTGCTGAGCACGCTGCCCGACAACCCCGATGCACCAGAAGGCGCGCGCAAACGTTTCTCCGTGTGCCTCGTGCTTGCCATCGCCTATGCCGCATCCATCGGCGGCATCGCGACCCTCATCGGCACGCCGCCGAACGCGTGGCTGGCCGGCTTTGTGGAGGGCCAGGGCGAGAGGAACATCACCTTCGGCAATTGGATGCTGCACGCGTTGCCGCTCGTCGTCGTGCTTTTGCCGATGGTCTATCTCATGCTCGTCGGTCCGCTCTTCCGCATCGGAGGCGCCGTGGGCGGTAGCCGCCAAACCGTACGCGACGAGCTACACAAGCTCGGCCCCATGAAGATCGGCGAGTGGGCCGTGTTTGTCATCTTCACCACTACGGCGTGTCTATGGATCTTCAAGGATCTCATCGTGAAACTGCCGGTCTTAGAAGGTCACGGCATCAAGCTGAGCGACGCCCAGATCGCCATGCTCGCCGCCGTCGCGCTATTCGTGACGCCCGTCGATCGCAGGTGGACCACCTTCGTCCTCAACTGGGACAAGGCCCGCGAAGCGCCCTTCGGCATCCTTCTGCTCTTTGGCGGCGGTCTCAGCCTGGCCGCTGCGGTGACGGCAACAGGCCTCGACAATGCCATCGGCCAGCAGTTCGCCCGCCTCCAGGGCGTGCCCATCTGGCTCATCGTGCTCGGACTCTGCCTCACCGTGACATTCCTGACCGAGCTCACCAGCAACACCGCCGTCACCGCCGCGCTGCTGCCCGTACTCGCAGCTGCGGGCCCCGTGCTGGGTATAGACGACGCATTCCTGCTGCTGCCGGCAACGGTGTCTGCCTCGTGCGCATTCATGCTGCCGGTCGCCACGCCACCCAACGCTGTTGCGTTCGCGAGCGGGCGCGTGACCATCATGCAGATGGCCCGCACCGGGTTCTTGTTGAACCTCATGTGCGCTGGTGTCGTTACCGCTTGGGTGATGATCATGGCGCCGCGGCTGTTGACCTAGGCCGACGGTTTGGCGCCATGCTCGAACTTCCATCGGCGGATCGGCACACCCGCCGCCCGCGAGAGTTCGAGCGCTCCCCCACTCCTCAACCACCGGGCGGCCGCGTGCTGGTCCGCGCTGTTGCCCACTCGCACCACCAGCACGCCACGCGTCACGCGATCGGCACTCGCCCGCTCGCCCAGGTCTCCGGGAGCAATGCCAGCCCAGGCCTGTTGGAGTGAGACGCCCGATCGGGCAACCGACTCGAAGTCCAGCCTGGCCCGCCGGAACTCGTTGGCCAGGTCGCTCTGCGGCGAATACACCCGCCATGCGCGCAGCCGATCGACCTGTCTGAGGCTTTCAGTATGGCTCATGTTTGGTCTCATGGCTATATGTTCGGCTGACGATCGGATATGGATGCACAATTTTACAAATATGTCAGGGTTTTGGCCTGACGCGATCAGAACCCGGCAGCATATCCTCGGCTCATGTCCACCAGGATCACGATCGCCGGCCTCACGAAGACCTTCGGCCGCGCCGAGAACCAAGTCAAGGCCGTCGACGACATCGATCTGGTGATCGAACCGGGCGAGATCTTCTTTCTGCTGGGTCCTTCGGGCTGTGGCAAGACCACATTGCTTCGCATGATCGCCGGCTTCATCGAGCCAACGGCGGGCACAATCCACTTCAACGACCGTGAAATTACCAGACTAAATCCAAACAAACGGAATGCAGGCATGGTGTTCCAGAGCTACGCGCTCTGGCCTCATATGACGGCCGCAGAGAACGTAGCGTTCGGTCTCAAGGTGCGCAAACTGCCCAAGGCCGAGCGCTTGGATCGAGCCAAGGCCGCGCTGAAGGATGTCCAACTCGCCCATCTGGCAGACCGCAAGCCGGGCGAACTTTCTGGAGGGCAACAGCAGCGGGTGGCCCTGGCTCGGGCGCTCGTCATCCGCCCCGACGTACTTCTGCTCGACGAGCCACTGTCGAATCTCGATGCTCGCTTGCGGAACGACCTGCGCGATGAGATCCGCCGGATCTGCAAGTCTTCGGGCATCACAACCGTGTACGTGACCCACGACCAAAAGGAAGCTCTGAGCGTCGCCGATCGGATCGCCGTGATGCGGGACGGTGATGTCATTCAGGCCGGCACGCCCATGGAACTCTATCGGAAGCCCACCACCGCCTTCGCAGCCTCGTTCTTGGGTGAGACTAACCTGATCCCCGGCACCGTGTCCTGCGGGGGAGCAATAGGGGTGATCGTCGAGGTCAAGACGGCAGCGGGCAGCCTGCGGGGCACCCTTGCCGCCGATGTTTCCGATGGCCAATCTGTCAAGGTGTCCTTGCGCCCAGAAGCCCTGCGTGCCGAGTCGAGTGGTGCTATCTCTGGAAATGTGGAGGCGACTACCTATCTTGGTGACGTTGCCCACCATCGCTTGGCGATCGACGGCGGTGGGGCTCTGCACGTCTCCGAGTTTGCTCCTGGCCCGCGCAGCTACTTCCAAGGCCAGGTCCGGCTTGCCGTCAAGCCCGAGGATGCCGTGGTGTTGGCAGATTAGTCCGCAGGAAGTTCCACGTGGAACGTCGTGCCCATGCCGAGCTCTGACCTGACGGAGAGCGTGCCGCCCCACCGCTGGCAAAGCAACCGTACGACAGCCAAGCCAATGCCTGGCGATCCCGTCGGCAGGCCTCCCCTGTTTATAGATGCGACGCTGCGGGCCTCAAGGCCTCTGCCCTTGTCCTCGACCCTAATGGACCAGGCCGCCCGGCGCCACGCCGACCCGGGGGCGTAGCCAGCGTTCACGGACACCGCCGAACCGGCATGAGACGCGGCGACGGCGTTCAGAATCAGATTGAGCATGATGTGCTCAACGACCGCCGATGGCAGGGCGAGTTCGCCGGGCTCGTCGAAACCACACTCGAGTCGGACCCCCGCCTCATCAGCTTTCGTCTGCGCAGTTGAGATCGCGGATTGGAGGCAGTCCGCCAGGCGGCAAGTGGGGGACGAGCTTGGTGCTTCCTTGGTCAGATCGACGAGCAGACCGCAGATCGCAACGGCCCGCTGACACCGATCGACCGCCCTCTCGATGAGCTGATCCTTGATGTTCGGGTCACCATCGGTGTGCTCGAGCAGATCGGCGAGCCCGATGACCGGCGTAAGGAGGTTATTGACCTCGTGCGCGATCGCCGCAGCGATCGAACCGCTGGAATCCACCTCGATCGTCGTATCCAGTTCCCGCCCCATCCCAACAAGCATCGGTTACAAAACGGGTGCCGGTTAGCCGCGTGTCACGTGAAACACACCCAGCTGCCCGATAAGATGGCCTATGCCTACCCAACGCCCAAGAAAGCTCGGTCGCGGTCTGTCCAGCTTGCTCGAAGACTCGGCGCCACAACAGATTGAGTCGCCGAAACAAGAATTATCGGATCATAAAGAGAATATACGGGAAATCCCTATACAAAGCATCAAACCCAATGCCTTCCAGCCGCGGACCCGGTTCGATGATCGGCACTTGGCCGAACTCGCGGCGTCGATCCGTCTCGCGGGGCTCATGCAGCCGATCGTGGTGCGGGCAGCTGGGGACGGGCAGTATGAGATCATCGCCGGTGAGCGGCGCTGGCGTGCCTGCAAGATGGCGGGGCTCAAGGCCGTGCCCGCGATCGTGCGCGAGGCCGACGATCGCAAATCGGCCGAACTCGCGCTGATCGAGAACGTCCAGCGCACCGACCTGAACCCGATCGAACGCGCGAGTGCCTTCCGCACGCTGATGGGCAAGTTCTCGATGACCCAGGCCGGCGTGGCCGACCGTGTTGGGCTCGATCGGTCGTCGGTGGCCAATCTGCTGCGCTTATTGGAACTTCCTGAAGACATCCGCAACATGATCTCAGACGGCGCGCTCTCTGCCGGCCACGGCAAGATGCTCGCATCGGTGGCCGACGAATCGCAGCGTCGAAAGCTCGTTGAGCGCATCATGACCGAGCATCTCTCGGTGCGCCAGACAGAGAAAGCAGTGCGCGAGATCACCAAGGGTGCTCAAGCGTCGGGGGATGACGCAAATCCCCCAGATCTTGATCGTGATGCGAATCTGCGGGATCTTGAGGTGAAACTGGGTGATCACCTGAAGACGCGTGTGCGGATCGATGTTGCGGCGAGCGGCGACAAGGGGAAGCTCGTATTGGAGTTTTACGATCTTGAGCACTTCGACGGGCTTATGCGCGCGATGGGTTTTGAGTCGAGCTGAAACTCTCCTCGCGCAAGCCTTTCTTTACCCAATGGTGTACCTAAGATCTCGGTTACCTACTCATGGGGTTGACCCTCGCGGGCCGTCCGCGGGTTATTGTATTGACCTTCGTCGGAGCTCCCATGCCTCGCAAGAAGAAGAAGACAACTCGCAAGTCCGCCAAGCCTCTCAAGGACCTCCCTCTCTCTGAACTCACCAAGGAGATCGAGCGTCGTCGTGAGGGCGCCGTCGAGCTTGCCGAGGAACGCGCTGAACTCGTGGAGCGCATCGCGGAGATCGATGCGTACCTCGAAGAACTCGGTGTGAGTACGGCCACCGGCCGCGCCCGAGGTCGTCCGCGCAAGACCACCGCGCGTTCGCATGGCGGGGGTCGCAAGCGCGCCGCAAAGAAGTCGACGAAGAAGGCGGCTCGGAGAACGACCAAGAAGGCTTCCACCGCGTCGAAGAAGACCGCGCGCAGGGGCCCCACCAAGCCGCGCGGCTCTCGCAAGCGTCACCGCAACGACACAAACCTCGTCGGCGCACTCCAAAAGGTTCTGAGCGGCAAGACACTGGGCGTTACGGAGGCGGCCAACGCGGTGCAGAAGGCGGGCTACAAGACCACCAGCCCTAACTTCCGCACGATCGTTAACCAGACGCTCATCAAGCACACCGACGTGTTCTCGAAGGAGGCGCGCGGGCTCTACACGGCGAGGTAGGCGCACTTGTGAACACCGGGGCCGCACGGTTCCGGTGTTGTGCTGCGCGGAGCTTACTTCTTCATGGGCCCACGTGTGGCCGAGGGGTCGATGATCCTGCCGGGGTCGGCGGGCAGCACAATCGTGAATGTCGATCCCTTGCCCGGCTCGCTCTCGATTGAGATGCGGCCGCGGTGATCCTCGACGACGCGTTTGGTCACTGCCAGGCCAAGTCCCGTGCCGCGCACGCCCTTGCTGGTCTGGAACGGTTCGAAGATTGTCGCGTGCCGGTCCTTGGGTATTCCGGGCCCGTTGTCGATCACCATCACGTGGGCTTCGCCCGGGCTTCCCGGCCCGCGCGAGTCGGGTTCCTCGTAGTGCAGGCGGATCGTGATCGAACCGGTCTCCTCGGGCACGGCCTCCAGCGCGTTGGTCAGCAGGTTCATAAGGGCTTGGTGGATGAGCGAGGCGTCCACCGGTACCGGCGGCACGTCGTCCTCTGCATCGACAATGAGCGCCACGCCAGCCTGCTCGCACACCGTCTCGAGCAACTGCGCGCACTCTTCGATTAACGGCCGGAGGTGCGTGAACTCGATCTCGATCTGCCGCTGCCGGCTGAACGCCAGCATGTTCGTCGTCAACCCAGCGATGCGGTCGAGGTTGCGCCGCAGGATGCCCCAGCCCTGCTGTGAGATCTCCAGGTTCTCGCGGTTGAGCCCCATCTCGACCAGGTCGGCTCCACCGCTGAGACCTTGCAATATGTTCTTGATCGAGTGGCTCAGGCTCGCCACTGTCTGGCCCATCGCGGCCAGGCGTTCGGTTTGCAGTTTGCCCTGATGCAGGTGCAGGTTCGAGAGCGCGATGCCCGCCTGCTGGCCCACGGCGTGCAAGAGCTTCAGCTGCTCATCGGTAAACGTCTGGTCACTGGCCGACGTGTCGATGTAAATCGCGCCGAAAACGGTGGCGCGATGCTCGACCGGAACGCAGATGGCGCTGCGGATGCGCAAGCTCTGGACCGAATCGCCCGACGAGAACCGTGGGTCGGCCATCGCGTTGGTCGACAGCACCGCCTCGCCCTTGCGCACGGCGTGCCGCAAGATGGTCCGGCTGACCTGGATGCGGTCATCCTCGCGGCCCTTGATAAGCGCGCGGTTCTTGACGGCCGCAGGGACGAGCTTGCGTTTCTCATCGATGAGCATCACCACGCCGCGCTCGGGCTGGAACTCTTCGAAGATCAGCTCGAGCAGGCCGTGCAGCAACGCGCCGCGCGTGACCGACTTCGCCGCCAGCTCGGTGATCTGGTAGACTACGCGCAGGTACTCGAGCGCGTGTCGTTCGGCATCGGTGGCCTGGCCGTTGGTGGCGGTGGGGGAGGCCTCAGGACGACGCTTGACCGTCGCGTTCACGCTGGTGGCCATCTCACCGGGTTGCAGCAGTTCGATCATGTCGAACTCATCGACGATGCTCGATCGGCCGAAGGCCAGCGTGGTGTGGCCGACGGTGATGGTGTCGCCGGTGCGCAAGTGGACGCGGTCTTGGATGGGCTTGCCGTTGACCAGCGTGCCGTTCTGGCTTTCGAGGTCGCGCAACCACCACTCGCCCCGATCGGGCGTCAGCTCGGCATGGCGGCGGCTGACCGCCTGATCACCCAGCGGCAGCGCCTCGCTCGACCGCCCGAGCAGTTGAGGTTCGTTGACAGGCAACTCGAACCGCTTGCCCTTCTCGGGCCCCTCGATGACCGTGAGTACCAGCACGCAGTGGTATACGCCCGTCGAGGCCGCCCGGTCGCATATCCTCTCGGCGATGGCCAAACGAGCCCCCAGCAAATCCGCCAAGCAGGCTGGTCCGGATGGCTCTGAACGGGTCGTCATTATCAAGGGGCACGACGCCTTCCTCCGCCAGCACTTTCTCGACAAGCTCAAGGAGACCCTGGCCAGTGAGACCGGCTTGGATGTCGATACCGTCCGTTTCGACGGCGAGACTGTCGCCTTGGCCGACGTGCTCGACGAGTGCCGCAGCCCGGGACTGCTTCCGGTTCACAAGCTGGTTGTGGTCGACGGGGCCGACAAGTTCGTGAAGGAGGCCACCCGCCCCGCGCTGGAGCGGTATGCCGCCGAGCCCGATGAGCGGGCCACCCTGGTCTTGCGGGCCGAGACGTGGCGGCCGGGCCGGCTCGACAAGGCCGTCGAAAAGGTCGGCAAGGTCCTCGCTTGCCAGGCGGTGGGGCCCCAGCAAGCCGCCCAGTGGGCCACGGGCCGAGCCGAGGCATTCCATAAGGTGAGACTGCGGGCGGACGCCGCTCAGTTGCTGGTCGACTCGGTGGGCGTCGATCTGGCCCGCCTCGACGCCGAACTGGCCAAGCTGGCGACTGACGCTGAGGGTTCGGGTGCGTCGGCTGAGATTTCCGCCGACCTGGTACGCACGCACGTGCGAGCTACGCGCGAGGCCGAGACGCCTTGGCCCTTGCAGGACGAGATCCTCTCGGGCGATCCGGCCAGGCCACTGGCTTATATCGAACTGTGGATGGGCAACGCCGCGCGAGACCAAGCCGTGCCGGCGATGTGGGCGTGCGTGGACCTGACCCGAGTGCTTGCGACGGCTGCCCGCATGGCCCAAGGCGGCGCGCCCGAGGGCGTGATCGCCAAGAGGTTGAAGCTGTGGCCCGCGCATCGTGGCGGCGCGGTGGTAGGGGCGGCACGGCGGTTGGGGCCAGCGCGGGCCGCGCAGTTGCACGCTCGTGCCTGCGAGGCCGACGCGGCGATCAAGCGTGGGGCGCACAGCCGGCGCACGCTTGAGATGCTGTGCGTCGAAATCGCAAGCCGCCTGAGCGGGCGGCCCGATACCCGGTAGTGCCAGCGGGGCCGGAGGCCCCGATTTTGTCGCGTACCAAACGTCGCAGGAGGCGACCGTGGACGACCTGAGAACTTTGCTTGCCTGCGGTGCGCTCTTGCCGGCGCTGCTCGCCGGGTGCGCAACTCCGACCCAGCCCTACGACAACGCGCCAAGTGCGGCACTAGAGGAGTTTAGCGATACGCCGGCTGATCCGGCGGAAACACCTTCCTTGCGCCGGCTCGATCTGGCCGACGCGGCGCGCCGGGCCGCGGACGACATGGCGCTGCTCATGAATCGTACGGCCAAGCCGCGTATTGCGCCGAGCGTTGAGCCGATGGATGATCAGCGTCCGTGGCAGAGTCGTGATACCGATGAAAGTGAAGAAGTTGCATCACGGCAGGACGGCCCCGCGGAATCGCAAGAGCGAACCCAGCTGCCGCCGACCGACACCGGCACGGATTCGGCACCGCCGCCAGATCCGATCGCGTTGATGCTCGGTCGTCTCGAGACTGAGATGCAGGATCCCGAGCGCGCGTTGGCTGCCACGTTCCTTGCGCAGGCAATCCGTGACTACGTCGACGCCGACGATGGCTCGCGGCCGAGCCAGAACCTGAGCCCGCCCGAGCGGGAGTTGGCCGAGTTGCTCGGACCGCTGCTCGACGCGCTGACCACCGGCGACCGGGCCGATGCGCCGAACCGGATCGGCGTGGCCATCGACGACGCGGCTCGCGGGCTGGCGTCGGTCCTGCCTGTGCGCATCAACGACGCCGCCCTGGCGACAGATATCTACGGGTTTGCTGCTTACCGGCCGTTCGAGAGCTACGTCTTCTTGGCCGGTCGCTCGAATCGGATGCTGGTATACACCGAGCCGGCGAACTTCGAGAGCCGCCTTGCCACCGAGCCCACGAGCCAGGGCGGTGCGCCCAATCCCGGCGCGTACGAGGTCGTGCTGGGTCTGGAACTGCAGTTGTACAATGAGCGAGGCTCCATGCTCGCCTGGAGGCGGCCCGAGGAGCGTGTCTCGATCCGCAGTGACCGCCCGCGCTCCGAGGTGTACCTGGGCACCATGATCGATCTGCCCGCCTCGCTCAGCGTGGGGCGGTACCAGTTGAAGGTCGTGCTGCGCGACTACGCCGACGGCTCGCAAGATGAACGGGTGATCCCTATCGAGATGGTTGCTGACCCCAGGCTGACAACCCGCGCGACCCGCACCCCATAACTGATCGTATAGAGGCGCGATCGGACGCGTCCGCCCTGCCGCTTCGGCAGAGATTCGCCAAGTCCGATCATGGATCGGCCGGGCCCGCTTGTGGCGAAGGCCCGTCTGATTCGTCCGGGAGGCGATTTGGAGCCTCGCGGGCAGAAAGTGCGCTCCGCGTGGGTCGGTTTGACCAATTGGCACGGGCCATGCAACCGATACCCCGGAATGCGTCGATGCTCGACGGGCTGGAGCCCTGGGAGCATCGGCAGACCCACGGGGCATCCAAGGACCCCGGGGGATCAGGATTGGCCGGATTTTGTTCGGTATAATCCACTTGGAGGTGCGGCTATGTTCGAGCGCTTTACAGATCGGGCCCGCAAGGTGATGGGCCTCGCCAATCAGGAAGCCCAGCGCCTCAACCACGAGTACATCGGCACCGAGCACATCCTGCTCGGGCTGGTGAAGGAAGGCTCGGGTGTTGGCGCCAACGTGCTCAAGAACCTCGACGTCGACCTGCGCAAGGTGCGGCTCGAGGTCGAGAAGCTCGTGAAGGCGGGACCAGAGATGGTCACGATGGGCAAGCTTCCCCAGACGCCGCGCGCCAAGAAGGTCATCGAGTATGCCATCGAAGAGGCGCGGAGTCTGAACCACAACTATGTTGGAACCGAGCACCTGCTGCTGGGGCTGTTGCGCGAGCAGGACGGCGTGGCCGCGCAGGTGCTGCGCAACCTCGGCCTCAAGCTCGACGAGGTTCGCGAGGAGGTCCTCAACCTGCTGGGTGCTTCGGGCGAGGGCTCGGGCGGTGGCGAGGAGGGCTTCGCCAGCGCGGGCGTCTCGGGTGGTAGCAGCAGCGAGGGCCGCAAGGGCAAGAGCCGCACGCCCGCGCTCGACAGCTTCGGCCGCGACCTGACCGAGCTTGCGAAGGAGAGCACGCTCGACCCGGTGATCGGCCGCGCCAAGGAGATCGAGCGTGTGGTGCAGATCTTGTGCCGCCGGACGAAGAACAACCCGGTGCTGCTGGGCGAGGCCGGTGTCGGCAAGACCGCCATCGTCGAGGGTATGGCCCAGCGCATTATCACGGGCGACGTGCCCGAAATCCTGCACGAGAAGCGGATCGTGGTGCTCGACCTGGCGATGATGGTCGCCGGCACGAAGTACCGCGGTCAGTTCGAGGAACGCATCAAGGCGGTCATGAACGAGGTGCGTCGCGCCAAGAACGTGATCCTGTTCATCGACGAGCTGCACACGCTCGTTGGCGCTGGTGGCGCGGAGGGCGCCATCGACGCCAGCAACGTGCTCAAGCCCGCGTTGGCTCGTGGCGAGATCCAGTGCATCGGCGCGACAACCTTCGATGAGTACCGCAAGTACATCGAGAAGGACGCCGCCCTTGCACGCCGTTTCCAGGCCATCCCGGTCGATCCGCCCACCGACGAGCAAACGGTGGAGATCATCAAGGGGCTGCGCGATCGTTACGAGCAGCACCACCGCGTGCGCATCACCGATGATGCCGTCCGCTCGGCGGTCGAGCTCAGCGGCCGGTACATCTCCGGTCGTGTGCAGCCCGACAAGTCGATCGACGTGATCGACGAGGCGGGCGCCCGCGTACGCATCAAGAGCATGAGCAAGCCGCCAGACCTCGCCGAGATCGAGAGCGAGGTCGAGCGCCTGGGTGTCGAGAAGGACGAGGCGGTCAAGGGCGCCGACTACGAGCGTGCGGCCGAGCTGCGCGACCAGGCGGAGCAGCTCCGCAAGAAGAAGGAAGAGATCCAGAAGACTTGGCGTGAGAAGTCCAAGGAGATCGACGGGACCGTCGACGAGGACATCATCGCCGAGGTCGTGTCGAGCATGACCGGCGTGCCGCTCCAACGCCTCGAGAGCGAGGAGGCCGATCGCCTGCTCAAGCTCGAGACGGAGTTGCACAAGAAGGTCATCAGCCAGGAGGATGCCATCAAGGCCGTCGCTCGCGCCATCCGGCGTGCGCGTGCGGGCCTGAAGGACCCCAAGCGTCCGATGGGCAGCTTCATCTTCGTCGGCCCGAGTGGTGTTGGTAAGACGCTGCTGAGCAAGGCGCTGGCCGAGTTCATGTTCGGTGACGAGGACGCGCTGATCCATCTCGACATGAGCGAGTACATGGAGAAGCACAACGTCAGCCGCCTCATCGGCGCGCCTCCGGGCTACGTCGGTTACGAGGAGGGTGGCCAGCTCACCGAGCGGATCCGCCGGCGCCCCTACAGCGTCGTGCTGCTCGACGAGGTCGAGAAGGCCCACCCCGACGTGTTCAACATGTTGCTCCAGATCATGGAGGAAGGACGACTGACCGACTCGTTCGGCCGCAACGTTGACTTCCGCAACACGATCATGATCATGACCAGCAACATCGGTGCGGACCTCATCAAGGGCGGCGGCGGCTTCGGCTTCCAGAAGCGGTCTAGCGAGGTGGACTACGACAACATCAAGGGCATCTTGATGAAGGAAATCGAGCGGTTCTTCCGTCCCGAGTTCATCAACCGCCTGGATGACACCATCGTGTTCCGCCCGCTGACCCGCGACGACCTCGTACAGATCATCGAGTACGAGGTGAAGAAGGTCGGTGATCGCCTGCGTGTTCAGGACATCACCATGGAGCTCGACCAGGCGGCCAAGGACTTCCTGATCGACAAGGGCTACAGCCCGGACTTTGGTGCACGCCCCCTGCGTCGTGCGATTGGTCAGTACATCGAGGACCCGCTCAGCGAGATGCTGCTGTCGGGTGAGATCTCGGGCCGGACGTTGCTCAAGGTAACCCGCAAGGGTGAAGACGAGAACCTGTTCTTCGATGCCGAGAAGCTACCCGAGCCGCCCAAGGACGAGAACGAGGGCGACAAGGAAGGCGACCATCCGGTCTCGGCCGGCGCCGAGTCGACCTGACCCGAGTTCTTCATCTTGCAATACCAACGCCCGGTCGCATGACGCGACCGGGCGTTGTATTTTGGTGGTTCTCAAGTCGAGCCGAGCCCTACTCGCAGCCCGCGTCGAAGAGGTTCTGGAAGCATAAGAAATCGAACAGCGTGAGCGAGCCATCTGCGTCGCAGTCGGCGGCGGGGTCACCGGCGTCGAAGGCGTTCTGGAAGCCCAGGAAATCGAAGATGGTCAGGCTGCCGTCACCGTCGAAGTCCGCGTAGCAAGCCTGGCTCTCGAACAGGATGTTGTCGACGCTGAACAGCCAGCCGTCGCCACCGCCCGAGTCGATCTCGATGCGGTCGAACGTTCCGACGTCATCGAAGATGAGGCCGGCAATCCACACCGCACCGGTATCGGGCAGGATGTCGCTGCCAATGAGTGCACCGGCGTTGTAGAAGCGGATGGGGAAGGGCGCGCCCGGGCTGCCGGCGGTATGGAAGTCGAACTCGATCTCGTCGATGGGCGGGTCGAAGTCCATGAACAGTGAGAGGTCACGGTCGCCTGCGGCACCACCCGAGGTGGCGTTGCAGATCGACAGCGTGCCGAAGTAGCCCGCGTAGCTCGAGATCGATGCCGTGCCAATGCCGGTGCTGAAGGTCACACCCTGGTCGGCGTACTCGTCGCTGATGGGCTGGCCCTCGAAGCCGTCCTCGAAGTCGATGACCTGGGCCTGCGTCGAGCCGCAGGCGACAAGGATGGCGGCGGAAGCGATACTGACAGTCGTTTTCATGTTTGGACCCCCGTGCGGGCCGGAATGGCACCGCTTCGATTATGCTACCAGAATCTTGGCCGAGGCACAAGGGCAATCTCGTGCCGGAAGGCCTCAAAAAAGGGACGCCCCTTGCTGGGAGCGTCCCTTCGGTGATACGGATACGCCATCGGCGGGAGTTAGCGACGGCGGCGGGTAGCCGCGAGGCCGCCCAAGCCGAGCAGAGCCAGCGAGGCCGGAGCGGGAACCTGGGTGTAGTCCATGTTGTCGACGCCGAAGAGCCAGCCATCACCACCACCCGAGTCAATCTCGACACGGATAATGTCATCCAAGCCACCGTACATGATGTCACGGACCCAGTTGGTACCATCGATGGGTACGGTGTCGCTGCTGCTGAGGCCGCCAGCGTTGTAGAAACGGATGGGGAAGGCCACACCCGGGTCACCGGCGCTATTGAAGTCGAACTCCAGATCGGTAATGGGGGTTGAGAAGTCCATGATCAACGTCAGGCTGCGATCGCCTGACGTACCTCCGGCCGTTGCGTTGGCCAGCACGTCCGAGCCGAAAAAGCCCGAGAAACCGCTGATGGACGCGGTGCCGCGGTCGGTCGAGAACTCGACGCCGAGTGCCGAGTACTGCGTGTCCACGGGTGTGCCTTCGCCCAACCCCTCAAAGTCGATCAGTTGGGCATTGGCGATGCCCGCCAACCCAGCCACAGCAAGGATGCTTGTCGTACGCATGTCTTCTCTCCTAGCAAACAACGGGTTGTGGCCCACCCACGAGCAGGGGCCACCCGTTCAAGCTAGCAAAATACTGCTAGTTTGCAATGGTAAATGTCTTGGTTTGCTTGACGATCTTGAAAGTCTGATTTTGATAGGGTGTGTTTGGGTTGTTCGGTCAAAGTAGGGAACTGCCTGAAGCGTCTTTGGTGGACCGATAAATGGCTAGCGGCCCATTTCGAGCACCAGCTTCGCAGCAGATTGGTTGTTGATCACCCCGGAGTGCTTACTCGCAGCCGGCATCGAACGCATTCTGGAAGCACAGGAAGTCGAAGATGTTGAGCGAGCCGTCCTCGTCGCAGTCCGCGCGTGTGTCGCCAGCATCGAAGGCGTTCTGGAAGGCCAGGAAATCGAAGATGGTCAGTGAGCCATCACCATCGAAATCGGGGTAGCAGGTCTCGCACGCGAGCTTGGCGAGCGAGCCCGCGCGCACGAGCGGGGCGACCTCGTCGAAGAAGCCGCCCACCAGCAATCCGTTGCCGCCCAGCGTTCCCGATGACAGCGTGTGGACCGACGGGATGATCCAGGGCAGCGAGGAGGTGCCCGTGATCGGCCCTTCGATAGCCGACCACTGGCCGTCCCACCGGGCGAGGTTGGGCGAGTCGATGGCGCCCGCCCGCTCGAAGGCTCCGCCGACAAACAACGAGCCCTCGTGCGAGTGCATGCTCAATACGGCACCGCCGTCCACCAGCGCGATGCCCTCTTCAAGTGTGTTCCAAGCCGAGCCATCCCAGCGTGCGATGTTGGCCGCGGGTCCTGCGCCGGTATTCTCGAATCGGCCACCGACAAAGAGGGCGCCATCGTGTACCGCGAGGCTCCGTACCTCTCCATCGACGCCGCCGTCGACGGAGGTCCAGGTTGTGCCATTCCAGCATGCGAGGTTGCTCGCGGCCGCGCCACCGGGCGCGGTCGCGAAGGAGCCGCCCACGTAGAGCTTGCCGTCGAAGACCGCCATCGCGAGGGTGCGCCCGACATCGCTGCTGGCGAGCCGGAACGCGCCACCGACATCACGCCATGTCGTACCATCCCAGCGCGCGAGCGAGTCGGCGGGCGAACCGAAGTCGATGCGTAGGAACCCCCCCGCGTACAACTCGCCCTGGTATACAGCCAAAACCGAGGGCTGTGCCCCGATGCCCGACAAGCCGACCGGGCCGAGCCCCGCGCCAACCGGCTGCCAGGTGGTGCCATTCCACATCGCGATCTGGTCGGCGGGGATTGCGGTACCCAGAGGATCGAGTGTGTTGAATCCACCGACGACGTACAGGTCTGGGCCCTCGCCAGCGTCGTACACGACCATGTCGTTGACCATCGGTGGGTTCTCGAATCGCGCGGGACCGGAAACTTCCAGTCCGCCGCCCACCTCGTTCCATGCGACTCCGTCCCACGAGGCGATCGTCCGGGCGTCCACGCCGTTGATGCGCGTGAAGAGCCCGGCGGCGTACAGACGGTGGCCACTTGTGAGGTCGGCCTCGAGCATCGAGCGCACCTCGGGCTCGAGCAAGCCCTCGAACACCTCGGCGCCCGGCTGAGCAAGAGCCTGCCAGTCGCACTGGCCAAACGCCAGGGACGCAACACCCAACGCTCCGAACGCAACAGGCATGCTTCGCATGGTTGATCCCTTGGCCGCTGAGTGGGGAGGGCGCGGGGCGGTCACGGCCGAGTTCGCCGGGCGCGGGCGTCGTACCGATCGTGGATCAGGCCAACGTCTTGCTCGTTTTCAGTCTACAACAAAACAGCCGCGCACGCAAGGGTTCTTGCGGGGCGGTGTTTCGATGTTTTGGTTGGTTCGTTCGGGGCTTACTCGCAGCCGATGTCGAACAGGTTCTGGAAGCACAGGAAATCGAAGATCGTGAGCGAGCCGTCTTCGTCGCAGTCGGCGCGATCATCGCCCGCATCGAAGGCATTCTGAAAGCCGAGGAAGTCGAAGATGGTCAGCTGTCCGTCTCCGTCAAAGTCGGCATAGCACGTGAAGACGCTGACGTCGGAGTCGCCGAGTATCTGGATTTGGTATGGTCCGAAGTCGTCGTTGTCGAAGCCGGTTTGCACGACAACGTACGGTACGCCCGAGAGCAGCTCGAGGTCTTCGATGCCCGAGTAGCCGACGCCGGTGCCCGGCAGCAGCACGCCTGTGTAGTCGTCATCGAACGCGATCAAGTTGTCCAGCGGCGAGAACGGATCGAATGCGTTCTCGTACACCAGCAAGTAACCGTCCCACGAAAGGCCGAAGTTCTCCTGGTCACTTAACACGGTGAAGAACCCGTCCTCGGCAACCTCGATCTCCGCGACCTCGTAGGGCACGTCGGTTGCAAAGGTGCTCAGCCCGCTGAGCCCGTCCGGCCGGTTGAAGCGATCGCCATCGGTCGTGTCACCGATGTACTCGAGGCGAACGGTCGGCGCGCTACCAACCGTGGCCGTGACCTCATATTCGAGCACGCCGGGATCGCTCGAGAAGCTGGCCACGATGATCGTGTACGTTCCGGTCTCGGTGGCGACGAACGAGTAGTTTGGATCGCCGAAGGGGCCCGCGCCGGTGGCTGGCGGGTCGTCGTCGTCGCCCGACTCGACGAACGTAAACGGCAGTGCATCGGCCGCGTCGAGCACGAACGTGCCGTCTGGAGGCAGGGGCTGGCCGTCGACGTCGCCGAAGAAGGCCGCCGAGATCGGGTCGAGCGAATCGGTTAGGCGGTCGACCTCGATGCGGACGAGGTCGCCGGCTTCCACGGCAAGCTCGTAGAAGTCCCAGGTCATCGGCAGATCTTCTCCGCCCTCCAGGTCGATCGGGAAGTCTCCCATCACCGGGTCGCCCGTCGTGAGGTCGGCCAGGATCTCAACGGTCTGCGCCGAAGTTGTGCCGGCAAGCCCGAGGATCACGAAAGCGGTTGTCATGCGTCCCACGAGAAACTCCTTCATATGTTGAGTCGACCCGTCCCCGAGTGGTCGAACACGCCGCGCACGCGGAAGCCGGCGGGAGTGTCGCCCTCGAACTTACATGATCAGGCGGTTCATCTCCCCATCGAACCGGACACGGATCAGAATACCTGGACGAGTGGCTGGACGCAAGGGTATTTTGGGCTGGTTTACCCGTTCGGACCGTCGAGCCAGCGATCGCTGGGTATGGACCATCACGCAAACAAAAAACGCCCCTTGGGGCGCTTACAAGAGAGCTCTTGATTGTGGTTGCTACCGGTTGCCTTAGCGGCGACGGCGCGTTGCGGCCAGGCCGCCGAGACCCAGCAGGGCCAGCGAGGCCGGAGCCGGGACCGTGTATGCGATCTCGATACGGCCGGCGGCGCCATCGTCGCCACCCGCGTCATCGGCGAGCGAGATGCTCCACGTGCCGGCGGCGAAGGGGCCGTCGAACCAGCTGTCGGCGTCGTAGGTACCGGCCGGAGCGGAATCGCCAAAGGCGAAGTCGTTCCAGGTGCCATTGCCGGCGGCCATGACGAAGTCATAGCGGGCGGTGCCGGCCAGCAGCGAGCCGCCGTCGCCGAGCAGCACGCCGCTGCCGTTGTCGTCGGTGATGGTGAACACATCGCCACCGGGGCTGGTCAGGACCAGCTCGATGTCCGAGGCCCACGAGTGGGCCAGATCGATCGAGACCATGTCGATCGAGGCGATCGCGGGCAGATCGAACGTGGTGTCGATCACGACCTCGGGATCGTTACCGAAGTTCTCGACGCTGACGTCGATCACCTCGGTCTGGGCCAGAGCGGCCCCGGACAGGGCCAGAACGGCCCCCGCAGTCAGAAACGTACGCATGTCTGTCTCCTCTCACCCTATTGCGAAGGCCTCCTAAAGCCCCCGCATGGGGTACATGTATGCGGTTTAGTATGACCACATGTGGCCACCAAACCATTCACGAAAACCCTAAACTTCTAAATTTGTGCTAAAGATGGCTTGCCTATTTTGATAATCTGATTTTGTTAGCGCTTTATAACCCGCTGTTCGGCACAGCCGGACCTCTACCAACGTCCGACAACCCAGGTACGATCGACCTGCATGCCCGTTTTCCTCCGCTGGCTCCTGGCCCTCGGCCCGGCCAACCCCATCGCCGTGCGCCTCGTGCAGAATGGCTCCCGCCGGAGCCGGCACATGTACATCCGCGCGGCGTACCTGGCCCTCCTGGTGCTTGTGATGCTGTGGGCCCTGCTGGTCATGACGAGCAGCAGTGGCGGGGCGACGTCGTTCCGCGATCTCTCTGAGGCCGGGGCCAGCACGTTCACGTATGTCGCCTACCTCCAGATCTTCCTGATCTGTGTGCTCAGCCCGGTGTTCATGGCGGGGGCGATTGCGCAGGAGGCCAGCCCGCGCACGTGGGAGGTGCTGCTGACCACGCCGATGGGTCGGCTACAGATCGTGCTGGGCAACTTGTTGGGCAGGCTGTTTTTTGTTCTTGCACTGCTGTTCGCCAGCCTGCCGCTCTTTGCGTTGACGCAGTACTTCGGCGGCGTGCCTGGCACGAGCATCTTCGCGAGTTATCTCGTCGCGGCGGCGGCGGCGTTGCTGGTGGGCGCCATTGCGATCGCGCTTGCCGTCAGTCGAGTTGCGGGTCGGCGGGCCGTGTTCACGTTCTATGTCGCCGTGGTGACATATCTCGGCATCACGTACGGCCTCGACGCTTGGATGATCCAGAAGAACTGGGGCGCGGGTGTCGGGGGTCGGGGTGTCACCTGGCTCACGGGGCTCAATCCCTTCCTCGCTCTGAAGGCCTTGCTCAACCCGACAACCTACCCCAGCGCCGACGCCGGCAGCCACGCGGGTCTGGCGGCGTTCATGCTCGAGCGGCCCGTGCGTGCGTGGATCCTGCTTTCCACGGCCTTGAGCCTCATCCTGATCGCCGCGTCCACGCTCACCGTGCGCACCGGGGGCTTGGCCAAGCGCACGGTCGAGCGGCGCAAGCTGCCGTGGTATCGCAAGATGCTGGGCCTGAGTGCCGGGGCGGTCGATGAGGATGGGCAGGCCTTCCGCCCGCCGCGCAGCGTGTGGCACAATCCCATCGCCTGGCGCGAGGCCGCCGCCCGCAACGCCACGCTCGGGCGCATCCTGGCCCGATGGGCGTTCATCATCTTTGGTGTCGCGCTCGCTTTCGTGCTGGTGGTCGCGTACGACACGTCGGCCATCACCGCGACCGACTATCGCCTTGCCATCCTGGTTATCGTGCTGGTCGAGTTGGCCGTGACAACGCTGGTCGCCATCAACATGTCGGCCACTGCCATCAGCCGCGAGCGTGAGGATGGCACGCTCGACCTGCTGCTGACAACGCCGGTGACGCCAGCTGAGTATCTTGGCGGCAAGCTGCGGGGGCTGGTCGCGTACCTGCTCCCGATGATCGCCGTGCCCGTGGTGACCATGCTGCTCGCGGGTCTGCACGCGGCGGTGGGGGGCATCAGCCAGCCCGATGGCGCGCAGGTACCCGCCGGCACGGCTGTTGGCAACGTGCTGATTCCGGTCGTGTTGCCCGAGGCTGGCCTCGTGCTCGCGCTCAGCGCTGCGCCGTTCATGGCCCTGTGCGTCATGATCGGCCTGCACTGGTCGCTCAAGAGCAAGGGCGCGATCGCGTCAGTTGTCGGCGCGGTCATTATTGCGGCCATCGTCGCCGCGGTGGTGGGCGGGTGCGGCTTCAATGCGGGGCGGTCCATCCCGGCCGTGGGTCCGGCATTGCTCGGGCTGTCTCCTTTCGCGGCCGGTTTGGCGATGGTCGAGCCGGTCGAAGCGATGAGAGAGACGGTCATGCAGGGCGGCGGCGGCTCACTCCTGACGGCTCGGGGGGCGTTGCTCGTCGGTGCCGCCGCCAGCGCGGGCGTGCACCTGGCTGCCGTATGGGCACTGCACTCGCAGATGGTCCGGCGCTTCGACATGACCGTGCGCAAGCTCGCGGGCACCGCCTGAGCCAACGTCGATGCCCTCACTCGAAGCCAACAAGAACAAGTGGGCCTCGCACGATTGGAGCCGCGGCGGCGACGAGTGGTCCACCATCGCCGGTGGCAGCGCGCGCTGGTGGCACGGCATTTTGCTGCCGCGGCTCTTGCCGATACTTGCCGCGCTCCCGTCCAACCCGCATATCTTGGAGATCGCGCCCGGGCATGGCCGTTGGACGCAGTACCTGTTGCAGCACGCTGGTCGGCTGACCGCGCTCGACATCGACCAGGGCTGCGTCGACGCGTGCCGCGAGCGGTTTGGTGGTCGGGTGCATCTGGTGCTCGGCGATGGCTTGACTCTTGGTGGGCCAACCGAGCGCATTCAGGGACCGATCGACCTGTGTTTCAGCTACGACAGCCTCGTGCACGCCGAGATCGACGTGATAGGTTCGTATGTACGCGAGCTCGCTCGCGTGCTCCGGCCGGGTGGCTACGCCTTCCTGCACCACAGCAACCTCGCCGGGTGCGATGCACCAACGGGCACGCCCACCCACTGGAGGGCCGCGAGTGTCGATGCGAAGGCCGTGCGCGAGCGTGCGCTCTCGTGCGGCCTCGAAGCACCGCTGCAGGAATTGTGTACCAAGGGCGGGCCCAAGGATCGGGCGCTCATCGACTGCATCACCGTGTTGCACAGGCCTGGCGGCGAGGCGGGGGCGCACACGGCCGTGATCGAGAGCCCGGAATTCTGGCGGCAGATCCAGTTGCTCGGTGCGATTGCCAAGCCCTATGACATCGCCGCGGGCCGGGGCTGATGCTCTCGGGCCGCACCATCCTCGACGATCGCCGCGAGCCGGTCGAGTTGCAACGGCGGCCGCCGTTCATCAAGCCGTGGAACGTCGGGTTGCTGATGCGCATG
>Ga0207422_1000764_pt1 | contig 87758 bp, 81 predicted proteins | sample MarCyaLeptolynsp_FD_187757 | JGI IMG/M metagenome (GOLD analysis project Ga0207422, IMG submission 187757) | Marine cyanobacterial communities from Panama - species 1 Leptolyngbya sp. (SPAdes) | ecosystem: Environmental > Aquatic > Marine > Unclassified | place: Panama: Panama City | collected...
GCGTACACTACTTTCCAATCTCGGCTGCTCATTTAGGACTCCGGTTTTTGCAAGGAACCAAGAGGCTAAATGTAGCAGCCGTTTTAACTTAGCGCAAAAACGGACCACCCCATCGCGCATAATGTTGTGACGGGCGCGGCTCTGATCAGACGGGCGCGGCTCTGATCTGGCTCGTCCGCGCGCAAGACATTTCCAATTAATTTTTTTCGTGGCAGAGTTTGCCTTAAGATAAATCAGCATGGACACCCTTCTCATCGCGCTTGGCACGCTCGGGCTGTATCTCGTCGCCTACCACACGTACGGTCGGTGGCTATCGCGCAAGTTATTTAAACTCGATGCGAACGCGACTGTGCCGTCGCGCGAGTTGGCCGACGGCCACGACTATGTTCCGACCAAAAAAGAAATTATCTTCGGCCATCACTTCACCAGTATCGCCGGGACCGGGCCGATCGTAGGGCCGGCGCTGGCCGTGATTTGGGGTTGGGTGCCTGCATTGATCTGGGTCTTGGTCGGCAGCATATTCATCGGGGCGGTGCATGACCTTGGCGCATTGGTCGTGTCAATGCGCAATCGCGGACAAACCATCGGCGAAGTCGCCGGTCGCCTGATCAACCCGCGCGTGAAGATTCTCTTTCTGTTGATTTTGTTCTTGGCGCTGACGATTGTTTTGGCGATCTTCGGTTTGGTGATTGCCTCGATCTTTGCATTGTATCCGGCAGCCGTCTTAAGCGTGTGGTTGGAAATCCCGCTGGCGCTGATCATGGGTTGCCTGGTCTATCGCAAAGGTAAGTCGCCCCACGCCCCCGCCGTCATTGCGTTGCTCTTAATGATGGCCGCCATCGTATTGGCCGTTTACGTACCCGCGTTTCAATTGGCATTGCAACCGTTCGATTTCTCTTTGGGCAGCAACACGTTCACAATCTCGCCCGTCGTCATGTGGACGTTGATCTTGTTCGTTTATTGCTACATCGCTTCGACCATGCCGGTCTGGCGTTTGTTGCAACCGCGCGATTACATCAATAGTCATCAGTTGGTGCTATGCTTGGCGTTGATCGTCTTCGGCATCGGCGCTGCGACCTTCTTTCATGAAGGCGGTGCCCCCATTGTCGCGCCGGCCTTGCAAACCCATCCCGCCGGCGCGCCGCCGATCATGCCGTTCTTATTCGTCACCATCGCCTGCGGCGCGATTAGCGGCTTTCACTGCCTCGTTAGCAGCGGCACCAGCAGCAAGCAAATCGCCTGCGAAACCGATGCGCAGTTTGTGGGTTATGGTTCGATGTTGACGGAAGGGTTTCTGGCGGTGATGGTGATCTTGGCGTGTTGTGCTGGGTTGGGGTTGGGGTGGAATTCAATTGGCAATCAAGGAGTTATCGCTCAAGGTTTTGCAGCATACAACTACGCATCTTATGGCGAATTTATATCGAACGATGGTGCCGAGATTTCATTAGTAAGAACTCAGGATTGGGATGGAGACGAGCTAAGCACGCTCGCCAAGTACAACTGGTTTGGAGAAAAACTGGCCATAGCGTCAAGAGGCGGAGAGATCCTCTTGTATAAAGGAAAGGCTCGACTTGCGCCAGTTGCAGATAAGTCTGGATACGAGACCTACGTCGTACAAACGAATGGATTTCCCACATGGCAAGCCCGCTACCACTCCTGGTCCGCCAGCAGCGGTCTCGCGCCCAAGGTCGGTGCCTTCGTCGATGGCGCGGGCAACTTCGTCGCGGCGTTGGGCATACCGCGGCCGGTGGCCATTGCCATCATGGCCGTGCTCGTCGCATCGTTCGCCGCCACCACGCTCGATACCGCCACGCGCTTGCAGCGCTACGTGATACAAGAACTCGCGACGACCGTGCGCGTGCAACCGTTGACGACCAAGCACGGCGCGACGGCGTTTGCGTTGGTCACTGCCGCCATCGTGGCCGCCGTGCCGCCGCCGGGGATGACATGGGCAACGGGCATGGGCAAAGGCGGCCTAACGCTGTGGCCCGTCTTCGGCGCGACGAATCAATTGCTAGCGGGCTTGGCGTTTATGGTCATCGCGTTCTACCTCGCGCGTCGCAAGTTGCCGACATGGTTCATCATCGGCCCGGCGATATTGATGTTGGGCGTACCGCTGTGGGCGATGGCTTACGAACTCGGCCTCGGCAAAGAAGGCGGCGGTTGGATCTCGAAAGGTCAATGGCATCTCGTCGCGACAGCCATCGTCATTCTCGTTTTACAACTATGGATGATCGCCGAAGCCCTGCGGCTCTGGCCGCGTGTTAAAGGGATTCTAGAAGCGGGGCCGCCGCCCGCGCGAAGGGGATTTGAGGTGATCGTTGAGGAATGAAATGTCAGTAAAGCAACATTTCATTTTAGGATGCGACGTTCGAAGTTGAGAAATTGTTGCCGGGTGCCCCTGCCCCTCTGGGGCTGGGGGACATATCCCCAACGAGGGAATGGCCTCTGCCCTGCCAAGTTGAAAACCGCCCCCTTCACTTCTTTCAATATTTATGAAAATCTTTCACGCTTTCTAGCGCTCGCTACTATATTCTTTTCAGAGATTATTGAAAGAAACTGTTGCAACGCCCTTTCTGGAGACCGCAACATGGTTGATAAGACGCCCTCCGCCGACATTCCCGCCTTGCCCACGCCGCTGGAACAATCTAAGGCCCAATTCATCCGCCGCTGGGGCGAGATGGGCGGCTATTGGGGTATTAACCGCACGATGGCCGAGATTCATGCCCTACTGTTCGTCTCGACCGAGCCGATCTGCACGGACGACGTGATGGCCAAACTGATGATCTCACGCGGCAATGCGTCGATGAACCTGCGGTCACTCGTCGACTGGGGGCTTATCGAACGCATTCATTTGCGTGGCGACCGTAAGGAATATTTCGTTTGCCGTACCGATGTGTGGGAGATGTTTGAAACGATTGTGCGTCAGCGTCGCCGCCGAGAGGTGGAGCCCATTGTCGAAACGATCGAGCACTGCAAGGCGATGGTCAACGACATTAAACCTAAGGCTGCGGATGCCGACGCGGAAGACGTACAGGTGTACAAACAACGTCTCGACGAGATGCACAAGTTTCTCGATGCCTTCGGCACCATCGTCGATCTGATGGTGAAGCTCGGCCCCGGCAGCTTGCAACGACTCAGCGGCATGATGACTAAGCTCGTGAAATGAGCTGAAAAGAAGGCGGCGCGGTCGCGCTGTTGAATAGGGTTGAATCGACGGGAAAATCGAAGACGCGTAGAGACGTCACGCGAATTCTGATAAAGGGCGGCATTGCTAATTTGTTGAACATTGCCACGTCGAGTTACGCGTTTGGTCAGAGCTTTTGATTCGTCGCCGCGTGGACGCGGCGGCTCAGAATCTTGTCCCGTGCAATACGCCATTCGGCTCGTCATTTCGCCGCAATGCACGTTACGCCGTTTCCGCTTCCGTCTCTTCGCCGACGACCTTGGCTTTGACTTCGCCACCGCCGACGAGCCTTAACTCCATCGTCTTGCCCGTACGCGAACAGGTCATGTGAATAATGGTTTCGGGCATGTCGAGTACGTGTGATTCGTTGCACGCCGGGCAGGTAAATCGAACTTGCATCGCGAAGGTTCTCCGAGCGATTGACTGCGTGTGCGACGCCGGAAACCGACATCGCGTGTGGACCATTTTTCCTACGGGGACTATCATCCGCCGCGCGGTGAAAATGTCCAATCGCGCCGCCTGTTAGCGGCCCAAATTTCTCACGAGGAGAGCTTCGGATATGTCCGACGCCAGCGACAGCACCAATCCTGCCCCTACCGATTCTTTCGCCTCCAACACCGAAGGCAACTTTCTCACCCGCGTTTTCGTGACCGGCGGAACCGGCTTCGTCGGTCGCTATGTCGTGCGCGAGCTGGTCGCGCGCGGGCATAAGCCGGTCTGTCTGATTCGCGACGTCAGCAAATTCCGCAGCGTGTTCCCGGAACTGCCGCCGGATCGTTACGAATTGGTGCCCGGCGATATGTTTGACGACGATGCACTCGCCAAGGGCATTAACGGTGCCGAAGCCGTGATTCATCTTGTCGGCATCATCGTCGAAGACGCCGTTAACGGTCAGACGTTCGAGCGCGTGCATTTTCAAGGTGCCAAACGCGTGATCGATGCGACGGTTAAGGCGGGCGTGAAGCGGTACGTGCACATGTCGGCCCTTGGCACACGGGCCAACGCCGTCAGCGAATATCATAAAACCAAGTGGGCGGCGGAAACATATCTGCGCGATACCGATCTCAACTACACGATCTTTCGACCCAGCATCATTCACGGACCCGACGGCGAATTCATGCAAATGATGAAGACGTTCGTTTGCGAAGCGGCGGTCCCGGCGTTTGGCTTCCTGCCGTCGCCCTTCCCAGTGATTCCGTATTTCGGTGATGGCGAAAATAAGTTGCAACCGGTGTCGGTGAGAGATGTGGCGCATTGTTTTGTCGCCGCGCTGAGCAAGCCGGAAACGATCGGACAGGCATACGATTTGGGTGGGCCGGAGCCGTATTCTTGGAAGCGGCTGTATAGCACGGCGAAAGAATTGATTCCCTGCGCGAAATCGTGGAAGCCAATGGTCAGTACGCCCGTACCGGTTGCGAAGCTGTTGGCCCGCACGGTAATGAAGCTGCCGGTGCTACCGAAACAGTTGCGATTCAACGTGGGCCAAGTGCAGATGTCGCAAGAAGATTCGGTTTGCGACCCGAAGCCGGTGGAAGAAACGTTTGGCATTCAGTTGCGCGACTTCCGCGAAGAGTTGAATGTGTACGGCGGCGAGATTGGGTAGTCGCACGAACGATAATGTCCCCCAGCCCCAAAGGGGCAGGGGCAACTACGCATCGGATGCCCCCTTTCCCTGGGTAGGGCATTAATCACATTGAAAGTGAAAGCTGCAAATCATGGGTGATATCAACTTTGGCCTCGTTGCCGTTCGCTGGGTACACATCTTCGCTGCAATTGCGGCTGGTGGTGGCGGTTTGTTTATGCTCGTCGCCCTGCATCCGGCGGCAATTCAGTTAGACGAAGCGACACGAGCGACATTCCTCGCCAAAGTGCGTAAGTCATTCACGATCGTCGTGATGTTGTCGATCCTCGGCCTCATCGCGTCGGGATTCTACAATTACCTTGCCGTGACGCGCCATCAACATCAGGGCGAGGGGCAAGGCATCTATCACATGCTGATGGGCATCAAGATTATGCTTGCCTTCGGTGTGTTCTTCCTATCCAGCGCTCTCGCCGGGCGCAGCAAGGGCTTGCAGAAGATCCGAGCAAAGTCGGCCCTCTGGCTCAAGGTCAACATTTTGTTGATTGGGTTGATCGTCCTGCTGGGGGCCATCTTGCGGGCGATGCCGATCGCGACGAATGCGTGACCTGCAATTTGCCGCTTGTGGCTGCAAAGAAAAGTGAACTGCCCGGGACAGGGGTCGAACCTGCACGAGGTATTACCCTCACTAGGCCCTCAACCTAGCGCGTCTGCCAATTCCGCCACCCGGGCGTTGGGGGTTGCGAAGCGGTGTAAATTACTACGCACCGCCCGCATCGTCAACGCGTTCATCGGGACCGCGAAAATTTGAGGCGGTCCGTCGAATCTCGCGAATGGCGAACCTGCCGATGGCCAATCTTTGACGACGACAAAATGGTTATAAGTCGGAGATGTAGGTTGGCATTGCCAATCATGCGACCGTACTCCGCAATGCAATGTCCATCTGCGTCGGCGCTATTCTACGGATAGCAACTCGTTGCCCTTCGACCGTGTCCCTTTTTGTCGCCCCATAACGAATGCGAACATCGCGTCGTGCGAGTATCATCCGCAACACAAGACGAGCCCCGTACCACATTGCTCAAACCCTATGCACGACGCCCCCAAATCTCGTCGCCCCGCTGAAAAGGCCGGCCCTCCAAAGAACGCGCAATCGCCTTGGGTTTCGTTGCGCAGCGGCACCAATCATCCGTTCATTTTCAAACGCATGATTCGCATAGCCGATCCGGCGGCCAAACCCGGCGAGGTCGTCAACATCTACGACAAGTTCGGGCACCTGCTCGGTCGCGGGCTATACAACCCGGCGTCGAATATCGCACTGCGCGTGCTTAGCCATGGCGACGCCCCGGTCGACGAAGCCTTCTGGCGCGACGGCATCGATCGCGCCGTGGCGTTGCGCGAATCGCTCGGCCTCAACAACCTGACCGACGCGTTTCGGTTGGTGCACGCCGAAGGCGACAGCCTCAGCGGCTTGATCGTCGAACGCTACGGCCCCGCGCTCGTGGTCGAGCTCTTTTCGCTCGGCATGTACAAACGCGTGCACCAACTGGTTGACCTGATAAAGCAACGATTGGGCCCGCCCAGCAGTCTCGAACGACCCGATGACACGTTCGACGACTGGCGGGTGATCGTTCGTGCGGATGAGAAAATCCAACGACTCGAGGGCTTCAAACTCCCCGCCGTGCATGAATCGGACGATCAGTCCGTGATCATTCGCGAACACGGCTTGCGCTATCGCGTCGATATGACGGGCGGTCACAAGACCGGCTTCTTCTGCGACCAACGCGACAACCGCTTGCGGCTGGCACAGCTTTGCAAAGGCGCGCGCGTGTTGGATTTGTGCTGCTATACCGGCGGATTTGGGATGTGTGCGAAGGCGCTGGGCGATGCGGCGGAAGTCACGAGCGTCGATCTCGATGAAAACGCGTTGGCGCTCGCAACGAAAAACGCGAACCTAAACAATCTTCGCATTAAACATGCTCATGCCGACGCGTTCATTTACTTGCGACAGATGCTCGACGCGGGCAAACAGTTCGATGTGGTCGTATGTGACCCGCCCAAGTTCGCCTTATCGCGCACCGGCGTGGACGAGGCGTCGCGCAAGTACAACGACTTGAACACGCTTGCCTGTCGCGTGGTAAAGCCGGGCGGAATCTTGCTCACGTGTAGCTGCAGTGGCCTAATTTATCCGAATCGCTTCGCCGACATCATCAAGGCCGCCGCGTTTCGCGCCGAACGTCGATTGCAATTCTTCGATCGCTCAGGTGCTGCCCCCGATCATCCGGTGATGGCGAACTGTCCCGAATCCGAATATCTCAAGGCGTTGTGGTGTCGCATTCTCTAACGCCTTTTCCGCGCGATTGATTCCTTTGCTGAGCAATATCGAGAAAGTTCTGCATGAGCCGCGGCCCGTCCGTCGTAAGAAACGATTCAGGGTGAAACTGCACGCCGTATGTCGGATGCGTTTGATGCGCCAATCCCATGCAGATACCGTCATCGGTCCATGCCGTCATGGTGAAATCGGTTAATGGCTTCACGTCCGTCGCAATGAGTGAGTGATAACGCATCACCTCAAACGGCGATGCGATTCCGCGAAAAATGTCGGTACCGTTGTGATGCACCATGCTCGTTTTGCCATGCATGACCTCTGGAGCGCGGCCGATTGGTGCACCGAACACGTGTGCGATGCACTGATGGCCGAGGCAAACGCCCAAGATTGGAATACGACCGTGAAAGCGCGTGATGGCTTCGTTGCTGATGCCTGCCTCGGCGGGCGTACACGGCCCCGGCGAAATGACCAGCGCCGACACCGTTTCTTCGTCGATTTGATCGACGGTGATTTCGTCATTCCGGACGACGCGCAACTCGTTCCCGGCATCTAACGACCCGATGGCTTGGACGAGATTGAACGTAAACGAATCGTAGTTATCGATGAGTAAGAGCATGTTTGGTAACACGACAGATCATGTGAATCGAACAGCAACGAACCTCGGTCGGCTATTCACAACCAACGTCTCGGCATGTTAGCCGCCAGATTGACATTCGTCGCATTTGCCCTCGCCAGATACGCAGATTGCCCAGCCAACCCCACAAACCGCGTTTACCCTATCTCATATCGAAATTAGAATGTTGTGAGATTGACGCATGGTCCGAATGGTCGGGTTTGCCGGTCGTTGGCGATCGCGTTCGAAATGAAAAGGATTCTGCCGCACGTGAGTTCCATCAAGCTGCTGATTTTGGATGTCGATGGCGTTTTGACGACCGGAGCCTTGCCCTACGGCAGCGAAGGGAACACCGACAAGACCTTTCACGTTCAAGACGGTAGTGCGATCAAGCGTTGGCAACGTTCGGGCAGAACCGTGGCCGTGTTGAGCGGCCGCGATGCCCCCGGCGTCGACGCGCGTTGTCGCGATCTTGGAATTGAAATCGTCCGGCAAGGTGCCCGCGATAAGGGGGCCGCATTGATCGACGTGTTAGCCGCTGCAGACGCCACCAGCGATCAAACGGCCGCCGTCGGTGACGACCTACCGGACTTGCCCGTCCTTGAGGCGTGCCGTCATGCGATCGCCGTCGGCAATGCGCACCGATTCGCCAAACGCGCCGCCGAGTATGTCACGCGTCGCTGCGGCGGTGCGGGTGCAGTGGCCGAGGCCATCGAATATTTGTTGAGGATTGACGACGCGGCGAAGCGCTAACACATTGCCGCTGGCCCCGGTCGCAATCGTAGCCGGATGCGTCGAGGAGTATAAATCTATGCAACGTAAGATCATTTTATTTGTCGCCGTACTCGTCCTCGTGACCGGCGCGTACTTCATATTCAGCAAGAACGACAAGCCCGTCACCGAACGCGATATCACCGACGCGCGCAATGCGGTGAAGGAATTCGTCACGACTGAAGACGATTCGAGCGGCGATAGCCTGACAACTGGCAACAACATCAAGTTCCGCCCCGGCGAGCGCACGTTGGTGAAGGTGTACGACAAAGACGCCCGCCTCCGCTATGCCTTCAAGGCCGAAAAGTGGAAGCCGAACGGGCGCGATCGTTTCGAGGCCGAGCAACTCGAGATTCAGGTGCATATGCCGCGCGGTGAGATTGCCTACATCACCGCCGATCAGGCCGACATCGGTTTTAAAGAAACCAACGGCAGCCAAGCCGCCCCGCGGAATGGTGAATTGCGCGGTAACGTCCGCGTCGATATCGATCGCGCCACGCGCGCGTTTCGCGACGCCAATCCCGATTTGAAAGATCGCTCTACGCGTCCCGACGATGTGATTCGCATGGAGATGGAGTCGGCCCGCTTCGACATGGATCGCTCGGAGCTATTTGCCGAAGGTTCGGTCGTCGTCGACGCACGCGAGGCGCGAATCGACGAAGTCTCCGGCCTCACAGTCCGGTGGGATCAAGTTGACAACCGCTTGGAATCGTTGCGGTTTAATCAGGGCGGTCGATTCACTATTCGGCGCGGCGCCGACATGGTGGAAATCAAACTGCCGGGCGCGGAAATCGAAACCGACGAGAACACGTCCAACGAGCGAGCCGTCGCACAGGCACCCGCGACGGTTAAGGACGATCGTATCGCCGTCGCGACCAATAAGCCGATCAGCATCCCCAAGGCAACGTCGCGCAATGCGGTGAAAGCCAAGCCCATTTCGGCACACGAAGCGGCACAGCAAATCCGCGCCCAAGGCTTGCGGGTTCGCACCAACCAGCCGATCTCCCTTGCCGATGCCAAACGCAAACGCGAAGAAAAGGCCGAGGTAAAGCCGGACGATACGGCGATGGTAACGGCCAACAACACGCCCCCGCCGATGCCGACGGGGCCGACCGATCGTAATGATTTGCGTTCCGCCGAAGACCTCGAAACCGACATGGACACGATGCGCGCGGAGGTTCGCTCGGGCGTGATTCAGGATGCGACTGCTGCGCTAACGGCCGAAGAACTGGCTGCCATCGACGCCAAGAACGTACAGTCGTTTAAGGCGGTCTTTGAAGGCAGCGTCGATGTCGAGCAGATGCGCGGCGAGACAGTCGTCGGCAAGTTGCTCGCGGATCAATTGGAAGCGCACTTTGACTTCGGCAAGAAGCAGGAACGCTTCGTGCGTGGCGATTCCGAAAAAGCTGCGAAGGAAGATGAACCCGAAAAGGCTGAGCAGGACAAGCCTGCGGTCGAAGGCGCGATCGTGATCAAGTGGGATGGGCCGTTTGAACTCAATCCGCTCGCCGTCGATCCCGCCCAACAATCGGGTGGCCGCTTCGACATCATCGCTTTGGGCAACCCGGTGCGCGTGAACAACGACGACGGCGGCGCAGTGTGCCAACAGTTGGTTTTCCGCAACGAACGCAATCAGATTTGGCTTACGGGCGAAGGCAAGCGCGACGTACAGTTGAAGCTCGGCGACCGACGCGAATTGGTGGCGCAAGAAGTTTTCTTCGATCAACAGCGCGGCTTGGGGCGCATTGACGGCAAAGGCTTTATCCGAGACGAATCGGATAAGGAAAATGCCTCGCAGTTGGCAACGGCAATGGGCTTGGGCCGCTCGCAAGTCGAGATATATTGGTCGCAAGGCGTCGATCTCGAATTGGGCAAACGCCCGGTGGCCAAACGCAATCCATCAACGGGTGAATGGACGACCGAAGAGAAGCCCTTTTTGCGTCGCGCGTGGTTCCACGGTGATGTCCGTTTCCGCCGCGATGATGAAAAGGCCCGCGCCGATGAAGTCGCGGCAACCTTCGGCTACCCGACCTCCGACAGCGCGTTGGCCGAACATATCGACCATCTCGATTTGGCCGGCAACGTGGTTCTGGCGAACAAATCCGAGATTGTGCAGGCCAGCCATCTCGATATTGAGATGACCCGCACCGTCGATAACCGCAGCATTCCGCAGCGAATTCAGGGTGAAGGTAACGTGCTGGCCAAGCAAGGTCGGCGCGAGGTTCGTGCTAATGAGATCGACGTCAACGTCCGCGAGCTACCGTCCTCCAACGGCAATAGCAAAGGTGCTCCCACGCTGGCGATCGAAAAGATGTTCGTCAAAGGCAACGTCGAAATCCGCGACCCCAGCCGCAACATGAAGGTCAGTCGCGCCGAAACGTTGCGCGTGCAGATGAACGACGCCAACGAACTCGCCCTATTGCAGATTCAAAGCCCCGATCCGAACACGCTCGCCCGCGCTCGCTTTGAAGACATGGCCGTGCACGGTCACTACATCGAAATGAGCATGGCCGAACAGCGCATGCAAGTGCCCGGTCGCGGCGCGGCTTGGATGATCACCCGGCAGGACTTCGGCGGTCGACCGTTGGAGGCCCCCAAGCCGGTGAAGATCACGTGGGCCAACGAGATGCAGATGAAGCTTAACGAGAACTATGGCGTTTTCGTCGGCGATGTCGCGGCGCGCATGGATGGCTTCGATCTCGATTCCGACAAGCTAACCATTCGATTCGCCGACGCGCCGCCAGCGCCCGTCAAAAGCAAGTCTAATGGTCGCGGCGTCTTTGCGCAACTGTCCGATTTCATCAACGACGAACCCGATGCCATCATCACCGATCAGGTCGCTTCAACGGGCACGCGTAAACGCCCGGTATATGTCGTAGCCGAAGGTAACGCGCAAGCATTGATGAGCACGCACGCCGCAAGCACCGGCCCCACGCCGGGTCGCCTTCTGAGCCGCGCTCACATCACAGGCACCCAAATCGCCGCCGATCTCGAGCGCGAAGAGCTTTCCGTGCCCAGCGCCGGCACGCTATTGATCGAAGATTATCAATTCGAGCAGAGCAGCATTCGGCCTTCGGATCGTAAGGTCAAAGGTGTGGGTGGTCCGCTGATGAGTAGCGTCCGCAGCGATGGTCCCAGTCAAACGCTCGTCACCTGGGAACAGAAGATGGACTTCTTCGGCGAGAAGGCCATGGTCGTTTTCGATCGCGACGTGAAGATGGATCACTGCAGCGGTCAACAAATCGTCAAACTGGATGAGCTGCTCGATTCGATGAACATCGACCGCAGCGTGCGCAACCGTTTGCGACCGGGTCGAAAGGCGAGCCTTACGTGCGGCAATCTCTTGTTGGAATTCGTCGCCGACAACAAGCCCGTTCGTTCCGATTCGAGTTCACCGGTTCGTGCGACCGATTTGCGCCGCATGATCGCCAAGGGACAGGTCTTACTCGAAGACGGAGACAAGAGCCTGATGGGCGATTCGCTGAAGTACCTCAAGCAGTCTGAGACCGTCACGATTACCGGCGGCAACGGCGTGGATGCCCGTATCTTCGTGGAGAAACCCGGCACCAGCGAAAGCATGATTTGGACGGGCGATTCGCTCACGTGGGATCGACGTACCAATCGCATCGAAGCGCCTAACGCCCGCGTGACGAGCAGCCAATAGCCGACAACTCGTCATTTGTATAAATAAAAAAATGCTGTGAACGACTTGCCTTTGGACGTTTGCGGTAAAGAATCGTTTAGTGATGGAAGGGACGCGGTTGGAAGCCTAAAAAAGGCCTTATACAACCTCGTCGGCGCAGATGTTTTTCTGCCGATGGCATCGAAACATCAGTCGCACAGCGAACGCGGCAACTGTATAAGTCGCACTCTCGATTTATCGCCGTCATCGCTCTCACGCCCGGTTAGCGAGCAACTCGTTGACCAAGCCCACAGACAAGCAAAATTTTTGGGGGGACGATGTTGCGGGATGATTCCGCGCGTCGGCTCACGCGCCCAGCGATCGGTGCCGAATCCCCCGCAGGTTGAATCGAAGATCGTTGAGCGGTCGCGCTGCGTCCGCGCCAATTGCAATTGGGAGGAGTGGAAAGTACGCGCTCGCAGAAGTCGATCGCTCAGGATCTTCGGATGTTATTTAAGGGTGGAGCCGCGGCAGTTGGGGGGTTGTCGCGGTTCCTTTTTTTATTCGGGTCGCAACATCCGCAGTTCGCGCTCGAACAATTCCCGGGCGCGCACCAAATCTTCGGCGCGACGTTCGCCCTGTTCGCGCGCCAGCACGATATCTCCGCCAAAACCGGCCACGAGCAAATCGGCAAGAAACACCGGAACGTCAAGCGCCCCATCCCCCACGGCACATTCCGCGCCCGCAACCTGCGCCGAGCCCGGTTGTGCGTCGCGACCGCGCACGAGGTGAACACGTCCCGCCATGTGGCGACTGGCATGATGCGGATCGTCGCCGCGCTCGAGCATGCCGCCGGCATCGCAACACACGCCCAAAAAAGGGCAATCGATATCGCGCAGTGCCTGCCCCAGCCACGCGGCTTCGCATCCGTTGGTCTCAACGGCCACATGCACGCCTTGGTGATCCGCCTCGTCGGCAATCGTATGAAACGCCTCAAGCATGCGGTCGCCCGCGTTGTCGTCACCCGCCACCATATGGCCCGGTGCCGTGGACACGACCGGAACGCCGAGTGCCCCGGCAAGCCGAATCACGCCGCGCAGTGAATCCAGACGCTGCTCGCCAACTTGCGGATCAGCATATGACTTACCACCTGCAGGACCGCGCAAACTGGCAGGGCGTAACCCGAGATCGCCGAGAAATCTGCGGAAATGACGTTGCCCGCTACGGTCGAGTTGCTGCATCGTGACCGGCCCGCGCGTGGCGTTGACCGAAACGGCATCGAATCCGAGCCGTCGTGCTCGTTGCAAGGCCGCCTTAAGTTCAGCGTGCAGGTCATCGGCTTGTACCGCAAGGCTGGGAGTGTGCATACCGGATTTTATACCCGATTTTCTTCATTCGTCATGACCAAAACGCCCTGTTGCAACACCGGCTCGTATCGGTCAGCATGCTGCCCGCATTCAAACAAGACTTACCTGCGGTCAATCCCGCACCAATCACGGAGAAATCCAAACGATGTCCGACATTACGACCGATCAAGCCCGCGCTGCCATCGTCGCGGCACGCACCAAGGCGGCCGAAATCAACACGAAGATGAACATCGCCGTCGTCGATGCCGGTGCCAACCTCAAAGCGTTCTTAAGAATGGATGGCGCTTGGCTCGGCTCGATTGATATCGCTCAGAAAAAGGCGCGGACCGCGCGGTACTTCGATATGCCTACCGGCGACATCGGCAATCTGTCGCAACCGGGTGGCAGTCTTTACAACATCGAACATTCCAACGGCGGCCTGATCACGTTTCCGGGCGGCGTCCCGATCAAAGACGGCAGCGGCACGATCATCGGTGCCATCGGCGTGTCGGGCGATACCGTCGAGAACGATCACATCGTGGCCACGGCAGGCGCAGCCGGCGTTAAGTAGACCGACGCCGCCGCCCTGCCAACATCAGGAATGGAACCGCTAGCATCGGCGTCATGCCGCAGCCGCACACGTTCGGCAATTCAAAAATGCCGAACGTCAGCGGCGGGCAGCCGATGCCGTCGTCGCGCTGCGGCGTGACGACGAATCGGCTTACGATCTGCGGTTGCCGCAACAAAATAAACCAAGGTGCCGCCGCAATTTCTTCTGGGCGATACCAGTCGATACCCCACGTCGTCACTGTCAGGTTCTGCGTGGCGGCGTCGATATCGAATTCGGTCCAACCGTAGGTGTTCACCGCGACGTAACCGCCGTCGGTGAGCTGCGCGCTAACTAACGAATTTTGCAATCCGATCGGGTCCAAATCGAACTGCCCCAGCAGAATGTCGCCGAAGAAACCAAAGATATTGTCCCGACCGACGCGATCCGACAGCGCGTAAATCAACATGAAGATGTCGGCCGGTGGACCGAATGTTGACGGGTCGATAAACGAGACGACGGTCGGTCCGAACGGAGCGGCGTATGCAACTGAACCCGTCGTAATTTCAAACGCGTTCGTCTCGATCTGCGGACCACCAAACGCATCCTGAAAAGTAATGTTGTTCACCACCGTCCCGTGGATATCGGCGGCGATGAATACCGCGTTGTCGATATCGTTGTCGTGAATGAAGCGCAGGATGTCTGTGCGCTCGGCCGCATAACCTTCGAATCTATCCGACGCTAACGGCGGCCCAAGATTCTGAATCGGCTCGGGCACGAGGACAAACTTCCACGTAACGCCCGCAGCATCCGCGGCCTGCAAATCGGCCTTCAGGTCGGCAAGCTGCGTGCGACCGAGCATCGTGCGCGAGTCGTCGAACGAACTCTCCAAAAACGCGTTGATCTCTTCGCCGATCGACGTCACAAACGGCGCGTCGAGCGGTTCGTCTCGAAAGCTGCGCGCATCGAGCAGGAAGAAGGCGGCATCCTGGCCGTAAGTGCGCTGTCGGTAGAGCTTGCGTTGCCCCTCTGTGCGCGGTTCGTCGGTGCCTTCGTACACTTCATCGCGAATCGGGTTGTATTCGTGAAATGCTTGCAAGCTGTTGTTGAACAGCATCGTTTGGTTGATGAACTCGCCGCTGTCGTCAAAGCGGCTGTCCGAAGACGGCGGTGCCGCCCCCGCAAAATCGTTGGTGATTTCGTGGTCGTCGATCATTGCGAGAATTGCTGTGGTCGCTCGCAAATCGCCCAGCGCGTTGACGCCGGCACGTGCGCTATACGCCTCATTGTGTTTGATGCGGAACTCTTCGAGCGTCCTCGCTTGGCTGAGCGGCAAATCCGGCGACGGCACATCCGCATAAATCGTATCACCGAGCCCGATGAAAAGATCGAGTTGTCTTGCAGGTGCGTTTCGAATGGATGGATAAGGTGCCAAGTCGCCGCGCCAATCGCCGGACACGCCGAAGCGCAAACCGTGTTGACCGTCGGTATTGGGCGTGACGAATTGACCGTCGGCAGTGCAACCATCGGGATCGGTCGCACGATAGTAATACCGCGTACCCGGCAGCAAGTCGCCGACGTCGACCTTGGCTGGCTCCATCGTATCGATCACCATTTCGGTGAAGGTCGCCGCAGCATCGCCCAACGCCGCCGGGTCGGATGAGATTTCAAACGTGACCTCACCCATGACCGATGATCGCGTCCAAAGCACCGCCGACGTATGCGTTACATCTCCGGCGGCAACGCCATTGGGCAACTCGGCGTGCACCGGCAATGCAATTGAGAAACCCGCGCAGAGTGACAACAAAAAAACACCGCATATCCGAGAAGCGCCGAAGTAGTTAAACAACATCATGCGCTCCTCGAAATATGCGGTGGTTGAATGCTAGACGTAAGCTGAAATCCGCGTCTGGGCTGGTCTTTCCGAGCAGAGAACCTGTAACGCTCTCGCGTGAGTAACCCTCCGCTAACCACTCCCTGCAAGGGAGGGAGTTCATCGGTGTAACGTGGCGGCAAATCACTAGCGCCACGTTGCAGAAACCCAATTTCTCCGCGTTTAGTAACCGGGGTAATGCGGTTGCCAGTAACGCGTGAAATACATCGTTGGCTCTTCTCCATCAGCATGCAGCTCATGATACCCGGTCGGCTGCGCCGGGCCATTGCTGTTCATTTCAAACTGCTGTTGAGCCGCGCCAAGGTCGCTGCGACCTTCGAGGCTGCCACGATGGGGGTATTCGAACTTGCCGGACGCAATATCCCCACCCAGCTTATCCGATACGATCGCCCGACGAACCGACCACGAGCCGCGCCGGTCGTTATTCAAACCACCGGCCTGCACGTAACGTCGCCCGTCGAGCAGCTTGATCGGTCGACCATCGAGATGGACGTAGTTGCTTACCGCCGGATCGAGTGCCGTGCCCGTGCGGGCGAATGGGCTTTGATCGTAGGGCACCGTCGGCAACCCCTGCACCGAATCGGCAGTGCTGAAGCTGTACGTCATCGCCCAACCGCCCTGTCCGGCGTTGTTGGGCCATCCGGAAACCGCTGACTTACACACCCAACTCTTTTCGCCCACGTACGGCTGTAGCAACACACCGACTGTGGTGGGGTATGCCAAGTCGAACGGATTGGCATCGGGCATCGAGACGTTGATGTTGGTCGCGTAAGGCAGTCGGTCGTCCCAGGTTAGCGAGTACGACCAGATGCCCGTCCAGATGTTGCGCAAGTTATTCTTGCAATACACCTTGTTCGCTTCTTCGCGTGCGCGCCCCAAAGCGGGAAGCAAGACCGCCACCAAAATAGCAATGATGGCAATCACCACGAGAAGTTCGATCAACGTAAATGCCGAGCGGGATGAATGCTTACGTGTCATATCCACAGACTCCTTCCGCATTTGATCGTTCTGATCAGTCGAGTAGCGCAGTCATGAACAGCGGAATATCGTTGCCATCGACTGCACCGTCGCAGTTCAAATCCGCCGCATCCTGCAGGAGCGGATCGTTGTCGTTGCCCACGGCAACGGCTGCAAACAATCCGATGTCGCCGAGATCGGCGGCACCGTTATCGTCCAAATCGCCATCCTTGGCACAATCGTTCAACACAATCGACAGCGAAGCCGGCGCAGCGCCCGGATCGAGCGCCATGCCTTCCTTGCTGTAGAACGCCGGCACCGCCGTAGCCGAACCCTGCACCGCCACTTCGGCGAGCGAGGTAATGGCCACGATGATGCGTCCGTTGTTGAGTTGCTCCTGGAAATACCGTTTGACGTCCCCCCCGGAAAGCGTGAGATCCACACTGAACGTGACGTCAAACGGCGTAACTTGTGCGCCGGGCGTATAGCCCTGCGGAATACCAATGGCCCACGGCTGTGGTGTGAAGGAGAACACGCCGAGGGCATCGTTGTGCAGCCCTTTGATGCAATCTTCCACGTGCAGCCGGTTGCCGTCTTCGTCGTATTGAAACGGGTAGGGATTGCGCGGCACATCACCGTTGCCGTTACCGCCGAGATAGAAACTGCTTTCGATCCAAGTGGCTTCCGAGAACGGCGCACCGGCGTCAAAGGCGACACCGAACAAGTCGATGGTGCGACCGGGGTCGAGATCGTCGCTTTCACCGTCGGTATCACCCGCTTCGCCCGCCGGAATCCCGTCGGCGTTGATCACGCCGTCGAGATTCACGTCGTGCGTGAACCACTCATCGACCGTGAGATCGACCTGCCAACCGGGAATCGAAAAATCGTTTGCCTGATTGGTCAGCGTGATATCGATCGAGTCGATGTTGTAATTCTCGGCGCCCATTCCCGGCGGAATAAGGTCGCCCGTTTCCCATGCAACCAGCACGATGCCGTCTCGATCGTTGAACTGATCGAACACTGCACCGAAGCTGGACATGATCGCGCGGGAACCCGGCGTGAAGTTAAACGGATAATGCCACCGGTCATCGCTCGGCGTCGAAAAATCGAATTGCTGAGCAAGCACGGGTGAGTGCGCGCCGGCAAGCACCGACGTGACCACGATCCATCCGTATGGGTTGATTTTGTTTCTCATCTGCCGAACAACTCCTTTGGCAAGAGATGAGTGAATGATTTCATTCGACACACGCACGCAACTAGTTAGCCGAGCGGCGACGACGAATCAGCGCAGCACCCGCCAATAACACCAAAACACCCGTCGTCGGCTCCGGCACCAACCGGACCTGGTCGAGGTCGAAGGTTACTTGCGAAGGCATACCGGCCAGTGCACCGGAAATCGATGGTCCGATCTGTAGGTGACCGATGAACGCAAAGACGGTGTTAAAATCCATACCCTCGAACGACACAAACTGCGGGCTGCTAGGATCGATCGGGAAGCTTACTTGCGTCCAAACGTTCGGAAACACCGGAACGAAGTCGACCGATACCGCACCCGGGAAGTTCCCCGGTCCGCTAAAACGTGTGAAGATATTGATCGGAGCCACGGCGTTGTGACGAACGTACGCCGTCAATTCGGTCGCGCCATTGCTGAGATAGTTACCAACAAACGCGTTGCCACTTGAGCCGAATTCATCTTGAGCGCGGAACAAAGCAGGCGTGTCGTCTGCCATGGTGGTCGAAAGATCGAGCACTTCGCTGATATAGCCACCGCCATCGGAACCACCGGTCGCGTTATACGTCGCGGGGCCAAAACCACCGGCGTTAAACCAATTGGCGGCATCCGCGTCGAAGTTTTCTTCGATCGGCAAGCTGGCCTGCGCCGTTGCCGTGAAAGCAAGAGTGATAGTCAAAACGAGCAATTTGCAAAAGTTGCGATTCATCATGATTCAAATTCCCCCAGGAAAGCGCGCTTTTGGCACGCAAAGTAGTTCGGTTACAGTAAGATGTGATACAATGTGTCGAACCAATCCCGTTGCATTCCTATTTCGAATTGGACAACGAAAATCCGGCAACGATCGGCCTCCAACACTAGAGAGCCTCGATCCCTCAACACGTTCTATGGGTTGAAAAGTTAGGTGCGTGCAGAACGCAGGCGCTATTAATCCTACGACAGTCTTCAACCGACGCGGTTTCGCCAGAACGATGATTCAGCAATTGATCTGGGGAGTTGCGCGGCATCGACCGGCGCGGATTTCGCCCGCAATTAGGCAGTGGGAGGCGCGTGGGCAGGATATGCGAGAAAATAGCCGCGGGGCATGAGCCTTGGTAGCCAAGGCCTTGCGCGTTGCGACCAGATCAGGAAGGCATCAGCATGCGGCCGACCAACGGCAGCGATCAGCACGAGTAGTGCCGCCACCAACCATGTCACCAACACGCTGAATGTGATTGGGATCAATTCCCAATCAAAATTAATTGTGGCATCTTGAATCACGCCCGCATGGAGCAGCGTGATGACGAGTAGCAAAGCAATCAAACGCTTGCGCGATGCGCAGAGCAAGAGCACCGGACAGAATACGATCTCAAGCAAAAAGACAACGTTGGTCAGCATCATCAACGACGCCGCCAAGTTGTTTATCTCCCCGTCGGTCGTGCCAAGGCCAAGCACCTTGATCGACGCGGGAATGTGTAGCAGCAGGACCGAAAGCCAGCACAGCCGCCACAACAATTTGTTCGAGAAACGTTTCACCATTTTTTCATCGGAAGGCCCGCTCGATTTTCAGCAGAACCAGACCATTCCATACCTGCGCAGTATCACACTTTCCGGCAGCCGTGTCAATCCTAATTGAGACTGATTCTCAATTAGGATCAAAATTGTGCGGCACGGCCCCCAGAGGGCGATTCCGAAGTGATCGATGAACATCTGGTGCGATTCCGTCCTGAGGCCACAATGACGATGCAAATTGCTTGCAAGGTGGCGCAACACACGAATGCCGGAAAACGACTCTCAACATCGATCCCAAGGCCACGCGACGACGAATCGCCCACAGCGAATCACGGTCGCCGACTTTATTGTGATTCTGCTTCTGTCCACGTCGCTAGGTCTGTCAGGATACAAGGCCGCGACCGCTCCCATCACGTTTGACGAGGCATATACCTACCTGCGTTTCGCGCGACAGCCGGTGAGCGGAGTTCTTTCCGATTACAGCTATCCCAATAACCACATTCTGCACACGCTGCTCGTCAAAACTTCGACCGCGATCTTCGGCAATGCACCGTGGGCACTAAGATTGCCTGCGTGGCTTGGCGGTGCCGCACTACTAGCCGGTTTGTTTGCTGTAGGTCGCAAGGCAACCCCGCGATTGAGTGGCATGGTCGTCGTTGCCGCGGCATTCTTACCGATCGTCATCGACTACAACGCACTCGCTCGCGGTTACAGCCTAGGCGCAGCTGCATGTTTGTGGGCAATCTGGTTCGCGCTAAGACTCGACGCGTCGCAATCAAATCAAATGCCCCGCCGTCGATTCCTCTTTGCAACCCTGTTCGGTGGATTGCTTGGAATGGCTGTCGGATTCGTTCCGACCTATGCAATCTTCACCACGGCGATCGTATTGGCCGCGCTGCTCTCGCGATTCATATCAAAGCGAAATATCGGCATCGCCTTACTCGCGCGCGATTCGGTGGCGTTGCTATTGGGCGCAGGCGCTGTCATCGGCACCACCTATGCGCGCATTCGCATGAAACCCGGCTCGTGGCCGTGGGGATATGAAACAGCGGGAGCGTGCAACGACGCATTCTGGCAGCGCGCCCTCGCGTTACCAGCGAATGTTCCAGACTATCTTCCAACGACGGTACTTGTTTCGCTGTTAGTAATCAGCATATTCACATTCATCGTTACAGCATGGCGACGATCATCTTACGCGGCGTTGTTTATCGCATTGATACCTATATGTGCGATTGCTGTTTTGGCGGGATTAGAGGCAACCATCGTGAGCAAATGGCCGTTTGCCCGTAGCTTACTATTGTTTGCCCCACTCGCGTTATTGCCGTTAGGGTTCGCACCCGGCGTACATCACCGTTGGATGCGCCGAATTACTCAAACGATCATCTTCACCGCAACCGCAGCTCTCATCGCCCACACGCTCTTAAACTTTAACCCGATTCATTATCCCGAATGGCGCGACAACGCCGGCGTTCCCGCCACCGTCGCCGCGATCGAGGCGGACCTCTCTCAAGGAGCCAATATCGAATTGCGCGTCGCGCATCCGTGGCCGCTCGACGTTTGCCTCGAATACGCCTTTCTTCGCCAAGGTCATTCAAATTGGAAGCTCGTTCCCACTGATGATCCACACGCTCCCTACCGCATACTGCGCACCGGCGAAAAACGCCGAGCCGACCGCGAAGTGATCCACCACGACCGCACGCATGGAATCCGCGTGACGCGAAAAATCGAAGATTAGCCCACCCAATGCATCTGTTTATCGGTGTTGCGCCGAAGAACCACGTCTCATATTTTTCTCGTAATCTGGCACCCAATTGCGAACATTTTCGCACGTTCTGAACTGATATTTAACTCGCCCCCCTTTGGCCCTGCGCCGATCTACCTCATGAAATCGAATCGAAATCTAATTTGCCAGGGAGACCGACGTGCTCAGCTACCATGACGCCAGCGACCGTGCCGCCCGATATTCCGTTGCCACTGGCGACGCCGTCAACCTTGCGACGATTCAAGCCACGCAAATGGCCGAAGGCTACACGCCTTGCTTTGGCCGAGCGTCGGTCGCTTGTAACGAATCAAGCTGCAGTTTTCACGAACCCTGCATGAACCTGCTGGCATTTTCCAGCCAACCGGCCCCCAGCGACGAAGCTGCACACGACTATGCCAGTTGGAGCCTTCCTGCAGACTCGCTCCTGCCATCGGTACCGCAAAGCGCCCCGATCACGCCGGATATCGCCGCATTCAATCGGCCCGTTCATCAGCGATATGAAGTGTTGAGCGACTAGCGTTGCTTGAGACGCTTCAACGCGAGATTGCCGAGCTGTCCGCATGCGCCCATCGCGCCGCGCCCTTTGGTGCGGCGGCGGAATGTCATTTGCCCGAGACCCATCAACTCCTGCTGAAACGCGTCGACTGATGCATCACTCGGCGTTTGGTGGTCTAGCCCCTCGCAAGGGTTCCACGGAATCAAATTAACGCACGTCGGCAAACCTTCCAGATACGCCCCCAATTCGCGCGCGTGCTCTAACGCATCATTCACTCCGGCCAGCATCACATACTCAATTAAAATATGACCACCCGCCCGGACCGGATAACTCGCAATCGCCTCGCGCAGTTCCGCCATCGGCGAGCGCCGATTGATCGGCATGATCTGGTTGCGAATGTCATCGTTAGGGGCGTTCAGAGAAATCGCCAGCCCCAACCGTCGATAGTTCAGGCTCGCCAGCTTGCGAATCCCTTCACAGTGCCCGACCGTCGAAACTGTGATGCGACGGCGGGCGATCTCGAAGCGTTTGTCGCGATGTAAGATCTCGATCGACTCGACGACATTCTCGTAGTTGTCGAGCGGTTCACCCATCCCCATAAACACGACATTGCGAACCTGCGCCTCAAACGCGGCGTTGGCGGCGGCGACCTGCCCGATGATCTCCTCGACGGTGAGATTGCGAATCAGCCCCATCCGCGCCGTCTGGCAGAATGTGCAGCCTCGCGCACAACCGATCTGCGAACTGACACAAAGCGTGTTCCAAAACACGCCTTTGCCGCCCATCGGAATCACGACCGACTCGATTTCCAAATCGTCGTGCGTGCGTTGGCAAAATTTGACGGTATCGCCTTCGTTATGCATGCGGACGATGGGCAACGTGCTATCGTCGAACGTATGGATCGGAGGGTCTAAATCGAGTCGCATTGCCGTATTCTACTGTCGAAGCCGAATCAGCCCAACGCATCCCTGCCACAAGCGAAAAGTCAAGCCGCAGTGCAAACATTTTTTTCGCGACCGGTATGGCTCGGCTGTTGTCCGAGATTGATGGCCGCAACGGCGAATTGTTCGCCAAAAACGCCGTGCGAAGTTGACGGCATCAAAGGGTGGTGGTAGAAAAATAGGTCTGCTCGTAACACATCGAGCGAACTCGTGGTGGCGTGCCCGAGCGGTCTAAGGGAGCGGATTGCAAATCCGCGATTCGTGGGTTCGAATCCCACCGCCACCTTTCATCTCAATTTAATCTGCGGGATTTAACACAATTGTCATAATTCAGCAGGCAGCCACACTTGAAATCGTGTTGGTTAACCGTTCATCATCTTGACATCCCGTCAATTCAAGACAGAATGCGAAATACAACCACCGCCAGCATAATTGCGTAAGATCTCCACACTGTCAGCCAAAGGACATATTCATACATGGCCAAGAAACGCACCAAAAAGAAGAAGGCCACCGCCCAATCCGACGGCGTCGAAACCTTGCCACCGGCAGAACTCGATGTGCTAGCCGCCGTTTATGCCGAAGCCCCCGTTACGGCCGGTCGCATTCGCGAAATCATGGAAAAATATCGCCCGATGGCGCACGGGTCGGTGGTCACCCTGTTAACCCGTCTCGAAACCAAGGGCTTGGTTACCAAAGAGAAAGGCCCCGTGGGCAAGGCGTTTCTGTTTAAGCCGCTTAAAAAGCCGGAACAGGTTTACAAAAAGCTGGTTAAGGAAATGGTCGATCGCCTGTTCAACGGCAACACGGGAGCAATGGCTGTATCTCTATTAGAGGCCAATCCGCCTACGCAGGATGAGGTCGCCGAGATTCAAAAGGCGCTCAATAGCGCGAAGAAGAAAGCCAAAAAGACGCGCACGACGACGCGCCGCCGTTAAATCGCCGCCAGTTGTCTTTACAAATCCATAAACGCCGGAGGCACGCGCCTTCGGTGTTTTTTTATGTAACCGCGTGACATGGCGCATTACCCCGCTGGCGAACGACGACGATTCATTTTATAAGCTGGGAATTGTGAAGCACGACCATCGCTTGCCCGGCAAGATACGCGAAATTGCGCAGGCACTACTGACTTAACCAACGCGACATCACCATGACCGACACCGAATATCAACTGATTCAATGCCCTAACGGCCACGACCTTCAAGCCGCTAAGGCGGACATGCACAAACGCCTCGCCTGCCCGGTTTGCGAGATTCACTTCGTACCGGCAGAGGCTGACTACGCCGTCGCGCCGGCAACGCCGCCGGTCGAAATGCCGTACGGCACGCCCGATCTCGCGATGGGGCAACCGGAATATCCGGGCACCACAGAACCGTTGCGATACCTCTGGCTATTTTCGTTCGCCGTGATCTTCGCTTTGAACTTGGTGAACTATTTCTCGAAAAACACTTTTGCAACGCCGGGCCAAACGCCCGCGCCGATTTTTGCGTTGATCGGTTGCTCGTTCCTCATCGCCGTCATTGCGGCCTGTATCGTGCAACTCATGTGGATTTACCGCATCCACGCGGACGCACAGAAGTATGGCAAGTATTCCACGATACCGTCGTGGGCGGCGCTGGCCGTTAGCTTTATTCCATTCGTTAATCTTATTTGGACCGCCGTGATCATGAAGTTGCTGTCCAACTTCGCGGATGAGCGGGGTCAACCGTCGACTGAAACGCGCACCGCATTAAAATCCGCGAGTGGCGTCACGACAGCGCTCGTCGTGATATCAGTGGTTTGGTTGGGCTTGACGGGCGTATTCACCTATCAATCGTTCGGATTAAGAGATCAGGCAATCAAAAACGTGAAGGCAGAGGGCATCACCAATGCCAACACCCCCGAGTTTCAACGTGCGGTGATGAAGGAAACGCAAGCAATAACGCCCAAGTGGATGGTCGCGACCGGCGGAATTGTCCCGCTGATCGCCGGCATCACTTACTTTATCGCCATCCGCCGCTTGGTTGATGCGTTATACCCCGCGCTGGGAGCGCCAACGCGCGAGTGATTCACGGCAACGATCAGTGCTGATATAAGCCCGCCACGGCACCTGCCGGGTCGCGGATAACGCACATCGTGCCGCCGCCCGCCGAGCGCGGTCCGTCGAGCACTTCGCCGCCCAACTCCTTCACCTTCGCGACGCTAGCATTGATGTCTTCGACGGTAATGTAAACCAGCCACGCTGCCGGAATATTCGCATTCGGGCCTTTTGCGTGACAGATGCCCGCGACCGTCTGACCGTCACCGGGGCGCTGCATGCAATAGTCTTCGTAGTCGCCCATGCTGAGCCCTTCGGATTTCCAGCCGACGACGCCTTCGTAAAACGCCTTGACGCCGTCGGCGTCTTTGACCGTTAGATCCGTCCAGCTAATCGCACCCACTTTTTTGGCATCATCCGACATCGTCAAACTCCTGTTTATTGAATCACCAACGCGTATCGCGCGACTTATCCCGCATCACCGTTGGCCGTAGCGCTCAGGTACGCAATTACGTCGTACACCACATGGCATCCGACGGCCAGCCCGAATCCGCGTAACACGAATACCGCCGCCAGATATGCCCCGGCCGCCGCCCGAAACGCAAAACGCTGCACGTCCCATGCGTCCGCACCGATCGGCTCGTGATGGCTCACCGCAAAGAACAACGACGACAGGATCACGATCAAAGCGACCGACGCAGCCTCGCGCATCCGCAACAATTGATCGAACAACACCGACAGCGCGGCGATCACGATCAGGCGAAACACCAATTCCTCATAAATCCCGGCGCCGATGCTAAATAGCAATTCGCGAATATCCTCGCGCGCCGCCTGCAGCACATCCGGCTGCCCGACGGAATGCAACAAAAAATTCAGCAGCACCAGCAACATGGCGAGACCGATACTCTCCGCCGCCATGCCCAGCAGCGCCATCGGTCGAACTTTCCATGGATAGCGATAGATGATGTGCCAGCCCAACAGCACGACGATTAGCACGGCCCCCGGCAGGTAAACGCTCGACGCACCGAACAAGCTGAAAAACCAATGCAATAGCTGCGACGCCGCCAGCTCGCGATGTTGCGCTTGGCCAAACGTGCGAATGGTCATCGCCGTGCCGATTTCGTACGCCAGAATCATCGGCAACAGAAACACAAGGCTTTGCAGCGGATGATGCGTAACCTGCCAGTAGTTGTCCTTGGATACGTCGCGCGATGGCCGCGCGCGACGCTGCTGTGTTTTCGGAGCTTTGCGACGCTTCTTGCTGACGGCCATGTCGTTATACTCACCGGCATATCCGAAACACGCAACGATACACCAGCGAGCTTTTTATGCCTGCGCGCGCCGAGATACAACACGCACTCATGGATTTGTACGAGTCGCTGTTCGCGCGCTTCGGGCCACAACATTGGTGGCCGGGGGATTCGCCCACCGAAGTCGCCATCGGGGCGGTCCTCACACAGAACACATCGTGGAAGAATGTCGAGAAAGCGATCGCGAATCTGAAAGGGAAAGGCGCCATCGATTTCGACGCGCTGCTGACAATTAGCGACGGAGAGTTGGCCGAGATCATTCGGCCCGCAGGTTACTACAACACGAAGTCACGATACCTGAAGCAGCTCGCAACCTTCGTAACGGCCTTGCCGAATGGTCGCCTCGACGACCTGCAACGATTCGACCTTGCCGAAGCGCGACGGCAATTGTTGGCCGTGAAGGGCATCGGCCCTGAAACCGCCGATTCGATTTTGCTATATGCATGCGAGATGCCGACGTTCGTTGTCGACGCATACACCCGCCGCGTCCTATCAAGACACGGCCTAATCGAAGTATCCGCATCGTACGACGAAATAAAGCGTCTATTCGAAGACGCCCTGCCGCGCGAAATGCCGCTCTTCAACGAGTTTCATGCATTAATCGTGAAGGTATGCAAAGAACACTGCCGCACCACCGCACAGTGCGCGCGATGCCCTTGGGAACACCATCCTCACGATGCGTCCCCATAGCAGCAGTTGAATACCCGGAATGCCTTGGCCTTTTTCGATCGGTGAGATCGACACTGCCATTAGCGCATCGTTTTGTCGCGATACATCTTCAAACCGACGACGAGTACAACGATCAGTCCGATTGCGCCCCATTGCCACCATTCCATAGTTGAACTTCCTTGAGGAAAAAAGTTTCATTGCTACGGCACGAAAACGCTTCACCGATAGCAAATTCAGTGCTGTTTGCCATTGCACCCTTGTGCAGCGACCTGACAGGTCGGATTGTTATCCAAACTGCGATCTTTTTCAAATCGGGGCGTTGGACAGGGGCAAATTCCCCTCCTGCTTTAGTGATCATGATAGTCACTTGATAACCGCGTACCATGCAACCAGTTTCCCGCCCAAAATCTTCACTCAGGTTGACGCGACGAAATCGCCGGAAATTGCTACTCTGCGCGTATGGAATCGACCACGTGGCCCCAACCGACGCCGATACATATCGGAAGCACTCAACTAACCGTCGAGCGACTTTCCGAGTGGCATCATCGCCCATTGCATCCCGTCATCGACGACGTCGGCTGGCAACGCCTGCGCGCCAGCCGTCAAAAAATCATCGACATCACCGAGACACAGGTCGCCATTTACGGCGTTAATACCGGCTTCGGCACGCTCTGCACCACGCGCATACCCGACGATCAACTCGCCCAACTACAACGCAACCTCATCCTCTCACATGCCGTCGGAGTCGGACCGCCGATCCCCGACGAAATTGTCCGTTGGATGCTATTGCTCAAAATCAACGCACTATTGCTCGGGGCCAGCGGCATACAGGAAGCCTGCGTCGAACGCCTCGCAGATATGTTGTCACACGACCTGTTGCCGGTCGTTCCCACACGCGGCTCGCTCGGAGCCAGCGGCGATCTTGCGCCCCTTTCGCATATGGTGCTGCCACTCATCGGCGAAGGACGCGTGCGCTATCAGAATCGCGAACTTTCAGCGACAGAGGGTTTTGCCGAGCACGACCTGCGGCCCGTCGAACTTGGCCCAAAAGACGGCCTCGCACTCATCAACGGCACACAAATGATGCTGGGCTACGCGATCGATGCCGCCATTCGCGCTCGGCGCATTGCGAAACTCGCCGACATCCTCGGTGCGATGAGTCTCGAAGCAAGTCTGGGCAGCTTGGCACCGTTCAGCGCCGGCGTTGCCAACTTGCGACCGCACCCGGGAATCAAAACCGTCAGCGACAACATCCGCCGCATGATGCAAGACAGTGAGGTACTGGCGTCACACGCGAATTGCAACCGCGTACAAGATCGTTACAGCCTGCGCTGCATTCCCGCCGTGCACGGCGCCTGCCGCGACGCACTCGATCATGTTTGCCGAGTGATTGATGTCGAGCTCAATTCGGTCACGGACAATCCGGTGATCGTCGGCGACCGCGTCATCAGCGGCGGTAACTTCCACGGTGAACCGCTCGCGCTGGGGCTCGATTACCTCGCCATGACGCTGACCGAGTGGGCCAACATCTCCGAGCGCCGCACGTATGCGTTGTTGTTCGGCCCCGAAGGTGTGCCGCCGCTGCTGATTGCCAACAGCGGTGTCAACAGCGGTTTCATGATCCCGCAATACACGGCCGCCGCGCTCGTGAATGAGTGCAAGAGTTTGTCGGCACCCTCAAGCGTCGATTCGATCCCGAGCAGCCTAGGGCAGGAAGACCATGTCAGCATGGGGGCGACCAGCGCGCTCCGCGTCCATCAAATCGTGACCAACGTTGAAACGGTCCTTGCGATCGAATTGCTCTGTACCGCCCAAGCGCTCGATTTCCGCCACCCGCTTAAGCCCGGCATTGGGCCGCGTACCGCCCACGAGGTCGTGCGTAGGCATATCACCCATGCGGACGCGGACCGAGCCTTTGGCGCGGATATCAATACCGCATTGGAGGTCGTGCGGGCGACCGAGTTGATCGAGGCGGTCGAAGCCGCGGTCGGGTCGCTCGGGTAGAAAACCCGCTCAAAATCCGATAACCGATGCGAGTCTAAGTCACGCCCCTCGTATAATCAGCATCGATGGTTAGGCGTATGAATGGTTCCCGCGCAAAGCGGCCTGCGACTGGCGATCAACTGGCCTAAACGGTCTTCTAAACACGTGGAGTGGTTGCAATGGTAGTCGGCCCGTTTTGTTTGGTGGTGGAACTCGGCGCCACGCTGTTTTCCGGCTTTCTGAATTTTTTCCTCGGCATTTTTGGCGGCAGCGCTCCGGGCATTATCGACGGCTTCCTCGATATCACCGGCTGCGTTTCTTAGTGTCGCGGATTGCGCCGTTGCAGTTCATGCTCAATTAGCACGCGTTTCGCCGATATATTCATCATCAATCGGATCATACCGTCGTTGCCGAATGGCATTGACGATCGAAGGAGCGCGTGATGACTGCCAGCATTATCTGCACCGGCGTGGAATTGCTTTTTTCTCTACCGCAGATCGTTTTCGATTTTTTCTTCGGCCTCATCGGCCTACCGTCCCCGGATTTAACGCTCGGCATCGGCTCGATCTTCGGTTGTAACCTACCCTAAATCGCTTCGCGCTTCCGGCTTGCGCGCAATCAACGACGCAACCCAGCGACCGTCGGACAGGCCTTCCGCGTTCCAGATTATTTGCCAATCCGCAAAATATGATGATAACTCGCCGGGTCGTAGCAGATGTTTATCTTTGCGCGGCTTGCCGACGTGCTCGCGTTGCGCGACGGTAAACGTTTCATACACAACAAAACCGCCCGGTCGAATCGTTCGCTCGATCTGCGCCATCAGCGGCCGATGCAAATAATGAAAACACGCGACGGCATCAAACCGTGACGGCGGCAACTCGAATCCCGCCGCTTCGATATCGACTTGATGGGTTTGAACGTTCGCTCCACAAGCCTTCGCCAAACAGTCGGCTCGCTGCAACGCCTCCGGCAAAACATCCCAGCCTTCGACCGATAGCCCACCCAACGCCAACGCCGCCGAGTCGCGACCAACACCACACGCCAAGTCGACGGCTGATTTCCCCTCAAGTTGGTCGCCCCACGCCAATCGCATCTCTGCTAACGCACGCGTGATCAACCCGTGCGGTCGCCATAGATAATTCGTGGACGGCCCCATCTCCAGCGGCCATGCGAGATACCGATCCACATCCGTTATTGCCGTCACGTGGGTCCGATTTGACCGACGCAGGGTTTCCAACGCTGCGGCCCGCCTGCCGGGGTCCACCTCAAAAATGTGCAAGGGCTCGCTCGGCGGCGGCAACTCGCTGATACGCTCGCTCAGCGTTTCCAGCGGGATATTGACAGCCCCGCTGATGTGGCATGCGGCAAAATCCGTGCAAGATCGCACGTCTAATATCTTGGATGGCGAGTCATGATCGGGCATTGGTAATCTGGGTAGTTCTCTAACAAGCGACCTATCAAGGACTTACGGTATTTGCGGGAATACCACGTCAGCAGTGGAAAACCCCGCCAGCGCCGCGTTAAATTGGAGCGTGACGCGCTCGCAGGGAAATTGCGACCCATTCACCATCCGAAAGGCGGTACATGTCTGTTGTCACCCTGCAAATCACAGGGCCGGCCGACTCGGGTAAGACCGACGTCGCCAATCATATCGCGACTGCCCTGGCTCCGTCGCGGCCCTACTATCTGCGCGTTGATGCGGTCCGCCCGCCCCATCCGAATCTGCGTCTGAGCCGACCGCTGCCGCTCATGAAAAACGCTCGCCGCCTGCTCGTCGATCCGGGCTCGATTTACGAGTCCGTTAGCGAAGCCATCGGCGCCATCGCAACCATCGATCCGGACGCCATCGTCATTGTGGAAAACGACAACGAGCCGTGTTTTCGGGCAGCCTATCCCTATCACGTCAAATGCTTCGTGCTGGCAGGTGCCAAAGAACACGACGTTTTCCGCTCGCAAAAGGAAGTTGCCGACGCCATTCGTCTCACGATGGAAGACACGGGGGCGTTTGCATCGGCCGTGTTCGGCATGGAAGCGGGCCCGGGCGATTCGTCGATCCTTCCTGCGACCGAGGCCACGCCGGCCACCCGCTCTGCCAACGACCTGCAAGACGGCAGCGAAGTGCAGGAATTTCTCGAATCGGATATCGGTTATGAGATTGCGGGGCGCATGCGGCTAAAAGACCCATTTCAGGCTATCATCGAGAGCGAAATGGTTGTGTTGAATGACGCCAAACGCCCATGGACGCAAGATGAACTCTCGTCCGTAAAGCGCCTGCATGCACATTGCACTGCCATGAATCAACGATTAGAACGACACTGCTTTTTCGTGCCGATTACGCGGTCGGTCGAAGAAGATCGGAACAACCGCTACTCATTATCCAATACGGTCGTGCGTCTCACCGCCGCCGCGAAGAATCAACCGTTATGACTGACGCCAATCTGGTGGAAAAAGCGCTGAATCAGCCGCTGGCCTCCGACGAATTCAAGCCCGCCGACCTACACCTCGATCGCAAGGATGGTCTCACGATCAAATGGAAGGACGGCCAATCGAGCCACTTCCCACTGGCACTGTTACGCAAGATGTGCCCCTGCGCGACCTGCCGCATCGAACGCGATAAAGGGCCATCCACAGCGGCCAAAGGCACGTCGCTCAACGTGCTGCCGGCCAACATCGATAAAGCCACCGAGTTTGCCGATGCGGGATTGGTCGGTAACTACGCGATCAACATCATCTGGGCCGACGGCCACCGCACCGGCATATACGATTTCCGCTACTTGCGACTGCTCTCCGCGGAAATTGGCGACCAATAAGTCACGAACGCGTTGCGCCTACGTACACGCTGGTCGTATATCACGCTTTTAAACTTTGTTTCATCCGCACCAGCCCTTCATATTTTGCTACAATCCTTTGGACCAATGACGCAGATTACGCCGCAACAAATCGACAGTTGGATCGAACGCACGACACCTTCCCCGCGCGAAAACTATCCGGTCTATTTCATCTTTGGCCTGTTCATTGCCAGCATACTCGCACCGATTGTGCTTCCATTGTTTACCAATGCGAAATGGCAATGGGAGCAGCTCGAGGTTATCCCGTGGGTGTTGCTCACGATCATCCTGTTGATCAGTCGATGGCGCGCAAGCAAACGACGGCGCTCCAACGAACGCGTTGAGCAAATTTGGGAAAACGCCAAGCTCGAACGATGGGATGCCGTCGACACGGCGTTGCCGACCACATTCAATCATCCGATATACGACCCGACGTTGCGAGGTCGCGCTTTCATGATCGTCGCGGGCCTATTGGAATCGCGCAAACAGCACGACGTCGCCGGCCACATTTACGAATCGCTATTGCGTCGCCGCATGGGCGACCCGTTAACATTGCATCAAGCGCAGTTGTCGCTCGCATCGGCGAAGCTGCGTAACGAAGAATTGACCGACGCCGTACAGCTCATCGGTCGGCTGCAAAAAATTGAAATGCCGCCGCCGCTGCGAGCGATCTTTGAGGCCGTGCGGCTGCATCAGCAGGTATTCATGGGGCAAAACGAAGACGCCGTCGACAAGATCTCCGAGCGTCGCGATTTGTTTCGCCGACATCTGTCCACGCGCGCGGGCTATACCTACGGCTTACTCGCCGCAGCGTTGCATCGACTTGGCCGTAAGGACGAAGCCCAACAATACTGGCATGATGCCACGTTGTTGGTTCCACCCGCCAAGCTAACCGACCGCTTTGAATTGCTCGGCGATGTCGCCCCGCACTATCAATCGAGCCATTCACCACTATGAACTTCGAGCAAGCCAAAACATTGACCGGCAAGTTGAGCATGCACGTCTGGATGACACGCGTGTTGCGTGCCTTGCTGCTCATCGGCATGCTGGCGACAGCAACCGGGGCAGTCTTTGCTCCCAGCTTTGGTCTCGAAGCCGATACCGACCATCTTTGGACGATGGCAATCTTCTTCGCCGGCTCGTGGATGGTGCTGTCGATCGTCGGCTATCGACAAATCAAAACTGCCAACCAAGCGGCGATATACATTACCACGGGGCGACTCGATCTGGCCGAGACGCAACTGCGCGATGCCGTGCTCGCGTTTAATCTGCATCCGCGTGGCAAACTGATGGCGTGCCACAATCTCGCCGTGGTTGCGCACAATCAGAAGGATTTCATGGCCGCCGCCGAGTTGTGCCGGGCCATCGTTCAACTCAGCGGTCGTTCTCTCACCGAGATGGTCAACCTCTGCCGCATTCTGTTGGCCGACTGTCTCTTACAAATTCAGCAAGTCGAAGCCGCTGACGCCGCGATTCAACCGTTGCGGCAAGAGGCCAGCACGCTTTCGCTCGATCAACAACTGTTGCTGTTGCCGATTCAACTGCAATGCGATGCGGCGCGCGGCGCGTTTCAATCGGTTATCGACGACTTACCGAGCAAGATGCGGCATGCTGAAATGCTGGATGCTCCCAAGGCGGGTCTATGTCACGCGCTACTTGCCAAGGCGTGCGAAAGGCTGAATCGCGGGACCGAAGCCGCCTTTCTGCGCGAGCGCGCCGAACTTTATCACGATATTGACTTCGACGAACTTAAAATTCCGCTTGCCAGCCAAACGTCAAACTGATACAAGTGACGATAAATAGAGACCTTCCGGCGATTGCGCCCCCGCATTCGCCGGTCGTTCATTAGGCCGCACAGGAACATGGGAGGTTCGTTGATGGCCGCAATCACACTCGTGACCATTCTATTTTTCGCTTCGGGCATCGCTCAACAGGAAATGACGCTGGTGCCGGCTGAGCCGGAAACCAAGCAGCCTGCCACCAAACCGGAACCGCTCGAGCAGGCCCCCGAACGACCTTCCACAGCACCGAAACCGACGCCCAAGCCGATCGGCCGCAACGTGCTCGATCCCGATATCGGTGATTGGCTCGTCAATCTCGCGCGACACGAAGGGCACCTGACCGGCGCGCGGAACGTGCGCGCGAATTCGTTGCACGTGCTATCGCTGTTGCGCGCCGCCGTGCACAGCGCGCCGAACAATGCCGACGCGTGGAAGTTCACGTACGACTTGGAATATCGAATGGGCCGCGAAGCCAACGCGCACGAAGCGTTGGAACGCTACAGCCGGTTGCGACCCGAAGATGATAAGGCCGCCATCGATCTGATTCGTCTGGAAATCGACAAGGCTCAGACGGCCGATCAGCGTGCCAAGTTTGCCCGCGAAGAACTCGCCAAGCCGCGGCGTTCCCGACCGGTGCAAAGCGAGTTGCAATATTGGCTCGCGCGTTATCACTTCGAGCGAGGCGATCTCGACAATGCATCAACGCACATCAGTAAGTCGCTCTTAAAGAACCCGCTCAACATTGCGGCGCGCGAATTGGCGTACGAAATGTTCGGCGAAACGGAACCCGAATTGCAACGCGTCGAAGTTGCCTTGCAGCTTATTTCGGCCAATCCGTCGCAAGTGGCGCTGATTTGGGATTTGGGGCAATTCCTCGACAGCCTCGCGTTGCATCAACGCGCACAGGAATGGTTCAACCGCGCAATCGAAGTGCATCGCCGCAGCGACCCATCGCCCGTGCCTGCCGAAAACTGGATGCAGCTGTGTACCAGCTACCTCAATTCCGGTGATTTTGATAACGCTTTGCGCACCATCGATCTCGCGCTCGAACTCAGTGCCGACGACATCGACGCACAAATGTTGCGTATCGATGTATTGCGTGCGCGCGGTGAAACGGATGAGGCTGACGTGGCCATTGCAAAACTCGACGGCGCGATCAAGCCACAAATCGACACCATTATCAAAGACGAACGCTACAACGATGCCGCACGGTTGGCCTGGTTCTACGCTCAATACAAGCGTGAGCCCGAAACCGCGATGCGCTTGGCCGAATTCGCTCAACGCGCCATCGACAACGACCCGATTGCGGATATCGCCGAAGCGCTGGCCCAACACCTGCAAGGGCAACAGCGCGTCGCGCTCACGAAGCTCGGCACGGCCGCGACCGAGGATCAGCTGGCTGCGTACGTGTTGGCTCAAGCATTGATCGCTGAGAAAAAGCCGGACCGTGCAAAGTCGATCATCGAGCAGGCGCTGCGCCTCGAACAATCGGGGCTGGGGCGCTATTTGCTGACGCAACTAAGCCGCTCGGAAGATCTCAAGGCCGACAGTCCGCCGCCCAACACAAAGATCATCGCCGTACTCGATAAGTTCCGCCGCGATGTGTTTGACTATTACGAACGCCCCGGCGATTTCCTGCGCTTTAGCATCACGCCCGAGCAACAGAGCATCGCCGCCGCCGCACCGTTGGCCCTACGGTTTCGCATGGAAAACATCGGGCCGTTTCCGATCACATTCGGCGAAGGCATGATGGCGCGGCCGATGATCGTGCTGACGGCCGGAATCAACGGCTCCACGTTCCGTAACTTCACGACGATCTTGATGAACGAGCGACCAACATTGCTACCCGGCGATGCGTTTGAAAAAACCGTCACCGTCGACGTCGGTGAAGTGCGTCGCCACCTGCTGCGTCACATCGATCAGCCGCAACCGATCGAACTGACGGCTGTGCTCGACCCCGTATTTGAAGACGGCCAACTCATCGAAGGCATGGGCACGCAGGTCGCCGGGCCGGTCAACGTGTTGCGCCGACCGTTAAACGTGACGACGACGGGTATCAACGAACTGTTGAAGGAATTTGATTCGGCCACTTGGCAGGTACGGGCATACGCCGCCGAAAAGGCCGGTGCCGTGTTAGCCGCCAAGCAGATGCGACCGCAGGATTTGACCATCAGCGCTGGCGATGTGGCTAGCTTGCAAACCGCTTTGGCCAACGCGTTAAACGATGGCAGTTGGCAGGTCCGCGCTCGCACGCTGAACGCCGTGCGCTGGGCACCGCTCGCCGAATCGATCACGAGCGTCGCGAGCGCCCAAGTGCGCGCCGAGAACGATATCGTGCGGCTCATGGCGGTGCGTCTGTTCGCCAAAGAACACGGCGATAAATTCCGCCCCATCCTCGAAGAGTTCGCCGCCGCCGACGCCAACGAGTCGGTTCGACTAATGGCTGCCAGCTATCTGCCGGATTCGGCCCATGCGGAAGCACTGGGGGAGAAGAGCCCGGTTAGGACGGTTGGGAATTGACGACTATTCTGACGAAATCTTCTCCACCGCAACTCGCTCATTCTTCACAGCTAAGATTCGCTCGAGTAGTCGGGCCTCTTCATGTTGTATCGAACAAAATTTGATGACTTCGCCTGAATTAAGCGTACAGCCTTCGATAATCCTCAGGGCTTTCGGCACAGCGTAATTCAATTTCTTAATGTCATCCCAAAGAACTGTTCTGGCAGGGCTTTGACTCTTTTCCAACACTAATCCATCGTGCTGTAAAACAATAAATTCCTTCCAAATCCCTACATATTGTTTTAGAAAATAATAGACAGTAACGAGCGTAACGAGCGATATAATGTGAACATTCGAAATGCGATTAATGATGCCTTCAACCCCCGGAAAATGACTAAACGCGGGTATCACCGTTACAACCCACAGCATGAATCCGAGACATATCAACATCAAGACACCGATCGGTGGATGACTCCGCGTCGGCGGCCCCATAATGAGCCCACCTTTCTTGCTTTGTAATTCGAGTCGATCACGAATCGATTTCGACCGACCGCGAAGCTTCTGGTGAAACCTCAAGGTACCAATCTCAATTCGGGGATTACTCGTCCCGCTAAAAAAAACTGCTGCAAACTCTTGTACGATCGACCGTCGCATGTTCTTAAAGCTCATCCAGCCGCCTGGTAGTTTCACAAATTCCTGATTGCTGACATTCAGACGCGAAACCCAAACATCAGACAGTCTGCAGATCATTTGAATCGAACAAATTTCCTGATAGCTATACCATTGTGGCGTTTGGCCTTTTCCAAAAATAGCGCATCCGTCGTTGTTGAATATTAGGCCCGCCTGATGCCGTGGATTCTTGAGCCATAACCACCAAAGGACTAGTTCAAATGCCGCCATCGCAATAAACAGACTAGTGACTAACAATGAAAGTTGAAAGACGGACATGCCTATCGGAGCATTGGGCACGCCTATTCGTGACGCCCTAAATCCTGCAATCAACCCCATTCCGAATCCTATTGCAATAGGAATAAATGTGTTAAGGATAAATGCTATTTTTTTGACCAACGCCCACCCGCGCCAGCTTCTCTTTCGATCTAAATAAATTAGCCTCGATCCGGCACCTATCCAAAGACCGCATTCGCTACAGCGTCGGGCATGGGCGATCTCGCCAAGTGGGTAATCGCAGCTTGGACAATTAGACAAATCATCCGTTTGCTTGACGGGGTCTTTTTCGTATTCGAGAAACATGCTCCGGCCCTTCCTTGGATACTATCCCTCAACATACCGCTTCATCGCCGCTAGCGTCCTCGGGCTGATATGATGCTCGATCCCTTCCGCGTCCGCCTCGGCGTCTGCGCGGGGCACGCCCAGCTTCAATAAAAACTCCAACACCATCTCGTGGCGGTCGCGCACGTAGTCGGCCAGTTCCTTGCCCTTGTCCGTTAGGAAAACCGAACGGTACGGTTCCGACGTGACCCAGCCGTCTTTCTTCAGGCGTTCGATGGTTTTGGTGACGGTCACCTGCGTGACGCCGAGGCGCTTGGCCATATCGACGGCGCGGGCCTCGCCGCACTCGGCGATCAGGTCGTCAATGAGTTCGACGTAATCCTCCGCAATTTCGCGGGCGTGGTCGCTGCGCGTGCGCTCGTGGCTGCGGGCCGTGGCTTCGACCGACCGGCGCGCGGCAGTGGCGGCCTTCTTCTTGGTTTTCTTCGACTTGGCCTTGCTCGCCGGCGGCATGGGGCGGCCCTTTCTTGCCTGCGGGCCCGCGCCAAGGGCGCAAACCCAATATCCGGAAACAAATATCGCCGCAGTTGCCAAATCTGACAACTTGCAGATTATTTTAGCACAGGCTATATTTTGTAGCACGACTTGAAACAGGAGATTTCTATGCCGAGACGGCGATTCAATCTAATCACTTCGATCGTGGCCGCTTGGGTGACCATCGCGTTTGTTGGTGGTTGCGATAAGGGCAAACAACCTGCACCCGACGACGCGTCTAACACCAAGGCTGCCGACGGTCGCTACAAAATCGTTTGTACCGTCGGTATGGTCGCGGATTTGGCGCGCGAGATTGCCGGGGACCGTGCTACCGTCGATTCCATCATCGGCGCGTCGGTCGATCCGCATCTCTATCAGGCGTCGCGCGGCGATATCGTGAAGCTGAATGAGGCGGACGTCGTTTTCTATAACGGTCTGCTGCTCGAAGGCAAGATGGAAGACATATTGCAGAAGTGCGGCGGCGTGGCTGTTACCGCTGAGATCGATCAGGCGAAGTTGATCGCCCCACCCGACACGCCCGGTCACTTCGACCCGCACGTTTGGATGGATGTGACGCTCTGGCAACAAGCGGCACGGGCTATTGCCGCGTATTTGTCAAAGTACGACGCGGCGCACGCAGCCGATTACCAAGACAATCTCGAAACGCTATTACCGAAGCTCGATCGTTTGCATGACTACGCACAAGAGTGCATCGCGACGATTCCGATAGATAGCCGCGTGTTGGTAACGGCGCATGATGCGTTTGAATACTTTGGCCGTGCGTATGACATCGAGGTGCGCGGCATACAAGGCATCAGCACTGAGTCGGAAGCAGGCGTGCGCGATATCAATGCGTTGGTCGACTTGTTGGTGAAACGTCAAATTCGAGCCGTGTTCGTCGAGTCCTCCGTCTCGGAGAAAAACGTAACGGCATTGGTCGAGGGCGCGGCGTCACGTAAGCATGTCCTCAATATCGGCGGTACGCTGTTCTCCGACGCGATGGGATCGCCGGGAACCTACGAAGGCACGTACATCGGCATGATCGACCATAACGTCACGACGATCGCGCGTGCATTGGGCGGTGAAGCACCGGCGGGTGGAATGAATGGGAACTTGACGACGGAAAAAGAGTAGTAGTGCTTCGGTATCGAGGAGTGGATTAGTAATGTTGAAGACCATTCACATTTTGACACTGGCGGTAGCAACCCTCCCCCGGCCCCTCCCTGCAAGGGAGGGGAGGAAGATTTGAGGACCTCGTGAAATAGGTGCTTCACGAGATTGGGTGCCCCACGCCCCTCTGGGGCTGGGGGACTGCGCACGGCACGACCTAACAAGCCAACGTCGATACAACTAAGAATTAGACAACCGTAAACAATGAACCTCCTCTCCAAACAACGCCGCTTGCCCGAAGCCGCCGATCAACACCACGATCCGCGCGCGCCGATATCCATTCACGACATGACGGTGGCGTATCATCGGCGACCGGTCTTGTGGGATATCGACTTCGCGGCGGAGGAAGGTCGCCTGATCGGCATCGTCGGCCCGAACGGTGCGGGCAAAAGCACGCTCATCAAGGCATGCCTCGATTTGATCCCAAAGGCATCGGGCAGCATTCGCATTTACGGCAAGCCATACAAAAAGCAGCGTCAACTCGTCGGCTACGTCCCGCAGCGCGAAAGCATCGACTGGGAATTCCCGATCAATGCGCTCGATGTCGTCACGATGGGCACTTACGGCAAGATTCCGTGGTGTTTTCCGCCGCGTAAGAAGCATCGTACTGCTGCGTATGAAGCGCTCGAAAAAGTCGGCATGGCCGAATACGCCCACCGACAAATCAGCCGACTTAGTGGTGGCCAACAACAACGCGTCTTTCTCGCGCGAGCGCTGGTGCAAGATGCGCAGCTTTACCTGATGGACGAACCTTTCGCAGGTGTTGACGCCGCCACCGAGTCGGCGATCATCGCGCTGCTGAAAGACCTTAAAGCGCGCGGTCGCACCGTGCTGGTTGTGCATCACGATTTGCAGACGGTTAAGAGTTACTTCGACGACGTGATTCTGCTCAATATGCGCATCGTGGCCAGCGGTCCGACGGCAACGACGTTTACCGAGGAAAACTTACGCAAGACCTACGGCGGAAAGCTCACGCTATTGGTCGAAGCGGCGGAAGCTATTGCCCGCGGCGGTCAGGAAAACCGATGATACGCGGGCCCGCCATGCTACTGGTCTTGCCCGCGCTCGTGACAGTCGGCGTGATCGCAACGGCAACATTTGGCGGTGACGAATTGCGTCGTGTGCTGTCGTTGGCCGATTACAACACGCGCATCGTCGTCCTCGGCACGACGTTACTCGGCGCGGCGGCCGGCCTCATCGGCACGTTCACGTATCTGCGCAAGCGGGCGATGGTTGCCGATGCGCTCGCCCATGCGACGCTCCCGGGTATCGCGGCGGCGTTCTTGGTTGTCGGTCAAAAAGAAATCGTGCCGCTGCTGGTTGGCGGCGCGATTGCAGGCACGCTGGGCGTCTTATGCGTGATGGGGCTGCGCCGCATTCCGCGAATTCACGAAGACGCGGCCATCGGCATCGTGCTGAGCGTCTTCTTCGGCGTCGGCCTAATCCTCAAGTCTGCCGCGACGCAACTCAGCATGGGAGATCAGGCCGGACTGGATCGATTCATTTACGGCACCACGGCAGGATTAATCAAACAAGATGCCTGGCTCATCGGCATGACGGCGGTGTTGATTCTGTTGACCGTCCTGCTGCTGTTCAAAGAGTTTCGCTTGTTATGCTTCGACGCGGCCTATGCCCGTTCGCTCGGGCGGCGCGTGCGCGTGCTCGACTTGTTGATGATGGCGTTGGTGGTCATTACCACGGTTGTAGGTTTGCAAGCCGTCGGCCTGATTCTGGTTATCGCCTTGCTCATCATTCCAGCAGCGGCGGCGCGATTTTGGACCGACGATCTGGCGACGATGACGTGGCTTTCCGTTGAGTTCGGCGCGGCCAGCGGATTCGTCGGCGCGCTCATCAGCGGCAGCTACGCGAATCTGCCCGCCGGTGCCGTTATCGTGATTTGTGCGGGCGTGTTGTTTTTCTTCAGCATGGGCTTCGCCCCCGAACGCGGTGCCGTCTTCGCTTGGTGGCGACGATACGCACTTCGACGACGCATCGGTCGTCAACATGTTTTGCGTGCGTTGGCCGAGCACGAAGAGCGCTACGGCCATCTCGCGACGTTACCCCTTGCGAGGTTGCAGCAAACTCGCAGTTGGCGTGCGAGTGAACTGCGCAACTTGATCTATCGATGTCGCGCCGCCGATGAGTTAACCATCGATCCCAGCGATAACATTCGTTTGACGCCGACCGGCCGGGTCCGGGCGCATCGACTTTTGCGCAATCACCGCCTGTGGGAGCTTTACCTGATTCGTTACGCCGACGTTGCGCCGACGCACGTCGATCGCGACGCCGACCAGATCGAACACGTTTTGCCGGCGGCGATTACCGTCGAACTCGAACGCTTACTTGCTGAAAAACAAACTGCGATTCCTGCGTCGCCCCACCCGATGGGGGACGCGTCATGACGTGGAGTTGGCAAGGCGACGGTACCGTCATACTCGTGGCCATGTTGGCCGGCTGCGCCTGCGCGCTCGTGGGTAGCTATCTGGTGTTGCGCCGCATGAGCCTGATGGGTGACGCCATCTCCCACGCGGTGTTGCCGGGGTTGGTGATTGCATTCCTAATTACGCACTCACGCGGCATCGGCGCGATGCTGATTGGTGCCGTTGTCGTCGGCATCCTGACCGCCCTGCTTACGCAGATGGTCGCGCGCTACGGTAAAGTCGAAGAAGGCGCGGCAATGGGCGTGGTCTTTACGATCTTGTTCGCGATCGGCCTCGTACTGATTCGCCGAGCGACCGACCACGTCGATCTCGATCCAAGCTGCGTGTTGTACGGCAACATCGCTCACATTTACGCCGACGCGTTCCACGGTACGCCTGTCGCCTTGAAAAACCTTGCCATCGTGTTTGCATTAAATCTTGTCTTTGTCGTCGCGTTTTATAAAGAACTCAAAGTCAGCGCGTTCGACCCCGGCTTATCCAGCACGCTCGGTATCAATGCCAACCTCATGCACTACGCGTTGATGATCCTCGTCGCGCTCACCGCCGTCGTTAGCTTCGAAGCCGTCGGCAGCATTCTCGTGATCGCGATGTTGATCGTGCCGCCCGTCACGGCTTACCTGTTGACCGACCGCCTCGGCATTATGCTTTTGCTTAGCGTCGTGTTCGCCGGTCTGGCCGCCGTGTTGTCGCACTTGGCCGTTATCGCGTTTCCCGTTTGGTTCAACACGCCGATTCAACCCGACACGTCGGCCTTGATGACGGTCTTCGCCGGGTTGTTCTTGGTCGTCGCCATCGTCGTCGCGCCCCGCCGAGGTTTGGCCAGTCAGGCGTGGCAACACATGGCCCTGCGCCTCCAAATTCGCCGCGAAGATATCCTCGGCATTCTTTACCGCTTCCAGGAACACCTTGGCGACGCGACGGCGGCCGCCATGCCGACCGAGGAACTCCGCCGCATCTTCGGCCACGGCCCGCTAACCAACTACGCGTTACGGTCTCTCCGTCGCCGTCGTTTGACGGTAAAAATTGGCGGTAGCAGCCTCGCCCTAACCGAAAAAGGCCTACACCGTGCCGAACGGCTGATTCGCTCCCACCGCCTCTGGGAAAGCTACGTCGCCCAACATTCCGACCTGCCGTTGGACCACCTTCACGAGCCAGCCGAGCGGGTGGAGCACTTTATAGGCCCTCGGCTGGAAACCGCGCTACAGCAAGAGGTTGCCGACCCGCAGGCCGACCCCCACGGTCGCTCGATCCCATCTGGACAACCTGAAAAAAACGACTAAATATATTGCTATGCGGTGAGTTAACGTCACCTTTCTAAAGGTGTCTAACTCAGCGGAATTCGGCGGATGGCCTGCGGGGCACCCCGAATTATTTTGGAGCAAGAGACAAAATGAAAAACGCTAAGCCCTGATTTTACATTAGCTTAACCAGCATATTACCCGCACCTTAATTTCCCGTTACTTGTATTCACTTTGCCAAAACGAATGGAATAATTAGGAAAGCAGCGAATCACCAAACAATTCACCGTGCCCGGTCCTGAGGTTAACTGACCCGGCAATGTGAAGGGAGGCAAACACTCGCTGCTCAATCCTTGAACCGGTCGCCCTTTCTTGCGATCGGAATCCCCATGGAGAATCGCCGTGTCAACAATGCTTACAACAATCCGCGCGCAGTTTTCGAGCGCACCGAATGACAGTTACCACCGATATCTACCTTTGCATCAACCGCACGATGTCGCAATGAAACTCGGCATCATTGCGTTTGCAATGCTTGCGGCGTTTGCCGCATGGCAATCGGATGTCGCATGGCAAGCCGCAGACATCCTTTGGTCGTCCACGCCGGGGCGCATCTTCCTAATGATCGGTGTGCCCTACGGTACACTGCTGACGTTCTGGAGCTTCTGGCGCTTGTATCTTGCCTTGCGCTATCAACCGGTGCCGACCGTTGCAGAATCGCGCTTGCCATCGATCACAGTGGTCGTGCCCTCCTACAACGAAGGCAAGCTGGTTTACGAAACGCTAAAGAACATCGCCACGGCCAACTATCCGCGACATCTCTTTGAGATCTATGTCGTGGACGACGGCAGCGTCGATGACACGTGGCGTCACATTCAACGGGCGACGCGCGAATTCGGCGACCGCATTACGGCGCTGCGTTTTCGCAAGAACCGCGGCAAGCGCCATGCGCTGTACGAAGGTTTCCGTCGCGCGACGGGTGAGATCCTCATTTCTATCGATAGCGACTCGCTGATCGAACGCGACGCGCTGCGCGCCGTGGTGAGCCCGTTGGTCGAAGATGCGACCGTCGGCGCCGCCGCCGGTAATGTGCGCGTTCTCAACCGTACGCAGGGATTCATCCCGCGTATGCTGTCGGTGCGATACGTGATGACGTTCGACTACAAGCGTGCGTCGCAAAGCATGATGGGCAACGGTGCCGTGCTATGTTGTGCCGGTGCCTTGGCCGCCTATCGCCGCTCGGCCGTGATGCCGATCTTGGATCAATGGTTGCATCAAACCTGGCGCGGCATGCCCGCTCGCGCCGGCGAAGACCACGCGATGACCAACTTCATCCTGCAGCAAGGTTTGAAGGTGCGCTTCCAGCGTACGGCCCGCGTGTTGACCAACAGCCCGACGACGTACCTCGGCTTGTGCAAGATGTTTCTGCGCTGGGCGCGTAGCAACATTCGCGAAACGTTTTTCACCGGCAGTTACGTGTTTGGTGATTTCCGACGCGAAAGCAAACTCGGCATTCGCTTCAACTTCCTGATGGGCGCCGTCGGCCAGGTGCTGCCGTACCTGTTCCTGATCGTCGCGCTCGCTTTGGCGATTGCGATGCCGGGCGTGTTCGGCTTGAAGCTGCTGGGCTCGTGTGCGTTGGGCTCCCTCTTTACCGTCGTGTTCTTCGCTGTGCGCGAACGCAGCACCGAGGCAGTCTTCGGCGTGATGTACGGTATGTACGCAACACTCGCCCTGTTTTGGGTGCATCCGTACGCGTTGATGACGTGTCAAAAGAGCGTATGGCTTACCCGCAATAAGAAGCGCGCCGACCTTGCGCAACCCCGCCTCACGATGGGCCGCCGCCACGGTCGTCAACCGCGGTTGGCATAGCGCGGCCCAACTCGTCACGCGCACTCCACGCGTGGCGTCTTACTCCCTCTCCCTCGCAGGGAGAGGGCCGGGATGAGGGTTTCAGCCTGAGCGCAAAGTTTAGGAACCCACACAATTGATGTGGATGAGTTACTACGAAATCCAATATTTAAAAACACGGCGACTGGTGGCGACGACGGAACGAACGACAATTCAATCTTTCGTCGCCCCAGTTCTTGGATTAAACCAAGCGATTGGTCAAGCGAACAAAAGCACTATCAACTCGCATTTAAGGCTAATTTATTTTTTATTCGATTTCAGGCCGCCGTTTCGCGACCGGATACGTCGCCTAACCCTTCAACAGGCGCTTGATTCGTCGCCGCAAGCGCGGCACGGCCTCTTGTTCAAACCACGCATTCTTCTTCAGCCAGATGTTGTTTCGCGGCGACGGATGCGGCAGCGCGATCCGTTGCGGTAACATCGCCTCGTAATCCCGCGTCGCCGCTAACAACGTGTCGTATTGACTTAAGTATTGGCTACAAGCGTAACGGCCCACGAAGATCGTGAGCTTTACGCCGACGAACGCGGCGCGCATCGAATCGTGCCACAGCGGCGCGCATTCCGCACGCGGCGGCAGATCGCCCGATTTGCCCTTACCCGGATAGCAGAATCCCATCGGCATCAAAGCGATTTGAGCGGTGTCGTAAAACACCTCGCGCGTTATGCCCATCCAGTCGCGCAGTCGGTCGCCGCTGGGGTCGTTCCACGGGATGCCACTCTCATGTGCCGTTTTGCCGGGAGCCTGCCCAATGATCAAAAATCTCGACGTCGCGCTACCCGCCAGCAACGGGCGCGGCCCTAACGGGAGACCTTTGCAGTGCGTGCAAGCGCGGGCTTCGTCGAGAATATGAAGGCTTTTCGCGGGTTGCGAATTTCCGCGCGCATTAGCCGTGCGATCGCGGCCTGCTGATTTGGGAGTGGTGGGCGCGGCTTTTTTCGATCTCTTCTTAGACGATCTAGCTGGCATGGTTCTTACGGAAAGTCGGGATTCGCTGGTCTTGTCATACCTTGACATGTAGCGCGTTCGAGAGGGGACGGCCAATTGAAGTCAAGCTCAAGCTTGTAGTTGCCGACCAACGGGAGTCATTCAATCCTATGGGAATCAGTACATAGACGTAAATTGAATCACGTCAGCCATTGGTGATTCCGTGTGAAGAAAATTGTATTGCAAACCTGAGCAGTTCTATTCCCGCGACCGTCGCCAATGGGTTTCGACCATGCCCTTGGGGTATTGCGACACGCGTATGCGCTCGAACCAGCGTTGGGGAAAACCGGCGGGAAACAGCGGCAGGCCGTCGCCGAGCAAGACCGGTTGCGTCGATAGAATTATCTCGTCAATCAAATCGGCTGCTAAGAACGACCGCACCAAGAGCCCACCGCCGACTAGCCAGATATCCTTGGCGTCTTGGTCGTCGCTCCCCGTTTTTCCATTATCCCCATTCTGACGCAGCGACTCGATCAGGTCCGCTGGCGATTGCTTCGTTACCGTCACGGGCAGGTCGGTCTCGATCTCGACCAACGATTGCGACATCACATAGGCGCGGCGTTCGCCGTAAGGCCATTCGCCGAAACCGGCCAGCACATCCCACGTGCGGCGGCCCATGATGAGCGTATCGATGCCCGCGATGAACGGTTCGTAACCGTCGTAATCGGGGTCGTCCCGAAGCCAATCGAGTTCGTGATTGGGACCGGCGAGGTAACCATCGAGGCTAACGGCGGCGTAGAGGATAATCATTGGCATGGGGAGTGATTGTATCGCAACGGTTGCCAATCACGACGCATCGACATCGATGGGCTCAGCCGGCCACGATAGTTCCATCGTTTCCTGAAACGGCGTCGCACGCCATTGTCCCCATAGGCGGCGAATGCGTTCTTGCACGCGCTCGACGAATGCGATATCGACGAACGGTGCGGACTTGCCCGCGAGTTCAACGTAGCGTTCGGCGGTGGCCTTGCCCGTCCACACGCTTTGCATCGGCCCGACGAGCGACTCGGCCAGTTTGATGCCGTCATTGCCCGTCGCTTCCCACGCGGGCAACTCGTCAAAGTACTTACCGGCGGCCAGCAATCCCCAGAAACCGTCGGCGATACCGGCCTCGGCCTCGACGGCGTAATGCACCAGATCGTGCAGCAATACGCTACGCGTTTCAAACTCGGCTTCGATACGCGAACCATCGGCCCGGACGGCGACCATGCGATGGCGGTCGTTTGAGATGCGTTGTAGCAAGACCTTCATCGCACGCCGCGCCTAGCGAAACTGCTTACCCTTGTACGCTTCATACAAGTGCTTCAACTTGCCGCGCTGATATTTGCCCGTGCTGGTCACCGGGATGTCATCACCGAACAGCACGACCTTGGGCACTTTGTGCGTGGGCAGGTGCTGCTGGCAATAGGCAATCACATCGCGTTCGTCGAGCGACTGGCCTTCTTCGACTTGCACGTACGCGCCGACTTCTTCGCCGTAGTAGCGATTCTCAAAGCCGACGGCTAGGCCCACGCGCACACCGGGCATGGCGCAGAGCACCTCATCGATCTCAAATGGTGAGATATTGACGCCGCCGCGGATGATCAGTTCCTTCAAACGCCCGGTGATAAAGTAATAATCGCGGCCGTCTTCGCCGCGCAGCTTGAAACCTTCATCGCCGCTGCGGAACCAACCGTGGGCGAAGGCGTGGGCGTTGGCTTCGGGGTTGTTGAAGTAGCCCTTCATGATGTTGTGGCCGCGAATCACGATCTCGCCGCGATCGCCCTCATCGACCGGGCTGCCGTTGGCATCGTGAATGTCCATATCGTTAACATCGATGGGGCAACCGATCGACGGAAAGCCGTGGTTGTACATGCGTTCGCAGTGTTCGTGCCATTCGAGCGTGGTCGGCAAGAAGCACGAATAGCAAACGGTTTCGCTCAGGCCGTAACCGTGCAGGATGCGAAGGCCAAAACGCGTTTGGAAGTCCTTGGCCAATTCGACCGAGAGCGGCCCGGCGCCGCAGATGAAGTGCCGGAAGTTCGGAATTGTTTCGAGATTGAGTTCTTCACTCGCCTCTATCAGGAATTGCAGCAACGTCGGCACCACGCTCACGATGGCGACGTCATGCTTAGCGAGTTTTTGCCAGAAGCCCTTGGGCCGGAAGCGTTGGTTTACTACGACCCGAGCACCGACAAATGCCGGCGTCAGTAGTGTGACCACGATGCCGTTTACGTGATGAATCGGCAGCACGTTCATCATGACCGTGTGTTCGTCGATGCCGTGCCAACCGCTGATGGCGTAGGCGTCGGCAAAGATTTGCTTTTGGGTTAGCACCACGCCTTTGGGGTTGCCCGTGGTGCCGCTGGTGTACACGACGAGCGCTTCGGCATCCCAATTCATATCATTAACGGCGGGCAGCGGCTGCGACGCGTTCACGGCTTTCAGCTCGGCGACAAAGTCGTCCCAACCTTCGCGCGGTCCATCACCACCCTGCGCAACGATCATCGCCTTGCGCACGTGGTCGGGCATGGCGTTATGAATCGCGTTGTAACAATCGCGACAACTTTCGTGTGCGACGAGCAACGTCGATTCGGAATTGGTGAAGATGTATTCGACGCGTTCGTCGGTCTCGCCCGGATTGATCGGCACCACCCGCGCGCCCAAACGCCAAGCGGCGAAATAGATCGCGATCGTGTACGGATGATTGATGAGCAGTGTCGCGACTGAACCGCCGGGGACGATGCCGTATTCGTGATGCAGCAATACGGCCATGCGATCGATGAGTCCGGCGAACTCGCCGTAGGTGTAACAGGCGGGCGCTTCGTCAGCCGACTTACAGGCGTAATAGTCCATCCAAGGTCGATCGCCGTGCTCGGCAGCCAGCGTCCGCCACAAGTCGGCGACGCTGCGATGCCGCAGGTGATCGTCAACGCGCGGCATCTGGTCGCACTGATGAGCGGTCGCGATCAGATGCTGGATGGTTTCTGGTGATAGGTTGGATGGTGCGACGGACATGGGATACAGACCTCTGCTGGCAAGCCGGTGAAATGAACACGCAAACGAACGAATGCTAGTATATCGCCCCTACGGCTGCACCCGAATATCCACATGGCTCGGTGCGTTATCCGTCAGCACGTAATACGTCGAACGATTTTGCATGATCGTGCGGGCATCGTTTCGGATGCGCGCTTCGACGGCGTAGCGGCGATTGGGAATGATATCGCGGGCGTTGTAGTTCAGTTCGAACGCGATGGTGTTTAGCGTACCCACGGCGACGCGGCGGCTATCGACCGTGCGAATGCGTTGGCCGCGACGGTTCAATTCCACAAGTTCGACGCTTAGTACGCAGCGCCGCGGCAACGCAATACGCTCGCGATAACTCACCGTGCCCGTCACAATCGTGCGATTCGGGCCGTTGAAGCCGCCGGCGCGATCGAGTTGTACGCGCACATTTTCCAGTCGACGATTTCGCCGATTCTGAATCAGCATGGTGACCGCACCGTTGTCGTCGGCCTGTTGCTGCAACTCGTCACCAAGATCGAACAACACGCCATCGACGACGCCGACCTGATAGCCGTTGACCGTGACGATCACGTCGTCGCGCTCGAAGCCCGCACGCGAGGCCGCCGAGTTCGCAATCACGCGTTCGACGACCACGCCAGCATCCGTGTCTTTTCCCGTTACGCCCAATTGCCAGCGCGCGCGGTCACGATCGCTGCGGCGCGGCTTGATGTTGCGACGACCGTCGCGCTGATCGCGCACATCCTGGCGACGACGACGCGCGGTATCGTCGCGGTCGCGCGTGCTGCGCTTGGCTCGTGCTTTTTCAGGTTCGACCGGGCGCATTGGTCGCGGGGCGGGCTGTAACGCCATCGCTACGCCCACCGACGAAATAAACAACATGGCAACCAAGAGATACAAATATCGAACGTTCATAATCGGCCTCCGAGTAAGTCGAGCGGCTATTCGCTCGTGACGGGCCGATTGTAACCGCCGACGGTTCGGATGCCATTGATAAATGGCTGCGGCGTATTCGTTTGACTTTGCGGGAAAATTTGATCGCACGTTTTGATCAACAAAAAAGCGGATGCCGTCCGTTTGGACGACATCCGCTTTCGATACACAAATTTGTGAGACGACGTTACGGCGACGAGCGCAGGAACAGTAAGAATTGGTCTTGCACCAACCCTTCGCGATCGAACGGAGCCAAGATATCGAGCAGGCCGTCGCCGTTGATATCTGCAAAACCGCACACGCCGATGTCGGCAATCGGATTGGTCGCGAGAATCGTGAAGCCGTTCCAGAAGTCGCGTAATTCGCTGCCGCGCTCGAAGCCAACCATCTGGCCACTGGCTGTTGCAAACAGGTCGAGCGAACCATCGAGGTCCATATCGACGAGTTGGATTTGCGTCATCTCAACGCCTTCGATCAACTGGGCCATATTGAACACGCGCCATGGGAACGTCTGCTGTTCGATAAAGCCCGGCCCCGGGTTTTCAAACCATTGCACCAACTTCAACGTGCCGTGTGCGACGGCGACGTCGAGATTGCCGTCTTCATCGATATCACCGACGGCAATGAAGTCGCCGCCCTGATTTTCCGGATCGACTTCCGACTGCTGACCGACGATGCGGCGCGTCCAGCTACCGGCCATCGCGGCGTCCACGCCAGATTCTTGCAGAGGATTCACGAGCCAACGCACGTTAAACGTCTTCGCAGTTGGGAATGTCGCAACGACGTCTAAATCGCCGTCGCCATCCATATCGCCGGCGGCCAAGTCCTGAATCAGATTGACGTCGGCCGTTACCGGCAAGCCGGCTTCGGTCCACGCACCGCCGTCGCGTGCGTTGGCACCACCCGGATTCTGATACAAGCGAATGACATCCGTCTCTTCGATTTCGTTGGAACCGAGCATGATGTCGGCGCGACCGTCGCCAGTGAAATCGGCAACGGCAAATGCCGCAAAGCCGATATCTTCGCCTGGCAAGTTAAACGTTGCGGTGATTGTTACTTCGGTCCATGCGAGTTGATCCGTCGGATCGTCGGGGGCGAATAACAACACGACCGCACCGCGAATGCTCGCGTCTTGGACCGGCACGAAACCGGTGTCGCGCACGAGCACGGCGATATCGAGATTGCCGTCGCCGTCGAGATCGACGATTTCCAAGTCGATCATGCTGGCGATCGGACCACCGCCGGAAATTGAGAAAGTTTCGAACGTCAGTCCGCTTGTGTTGCGCATGTGCAATTGAATGGGTTGATTCTCATTCGAGCCGGAAACCAGATCGAGCAGGCCATCGCCGTCCATATCGGCGGCCTTTATGACCTTCGCACCGGCCGTCGCTTCGAGGACCGGATCTACGATGTTCTGCGTGTATTGCGGTGCGGCAATCGTGCCGCCACCAACCGTCGTGCCTTGGGTGGTGGCCTGACCGCCGGTACTGATCACACTCGACGTGGTCGTTTGCGGCGGAAAGACTCCGCCCGGACCGGCGACGAAAAAGAGTTCGGTACAGCCGGTGAACGGCGCCGACAACAATCCCGCCAGAAATAGACAAACACAGACATTCGTTTTACGCATTTGGAAAGCTCCAACCGCAAGCGCCGACGGCGCACCTCTACCCTGGATTTGAACGGGAATTCGAATCGAGACATCGAAGTCGTCGATCGACAAACGAGCGGTACCAATCGTCAATCAATTGGTTTGTTCCGGCCCGCGTGCACTTCAGGAGATAGCGCACGCTCGATCAAATCCTACAATTCGGTCATTTCCGAACTGTCGTCCTTATCGGCATTTTCGAGGGGCAATTCCGTGATGTCCGCGCGATCCACGGACCGTCGGAGCAGAAGATAGGACGCACCTGCCGCGGCGTAGCCGTAGGCCACTATCACAGCGGCCAATAACGCCCAAACGGACATGAGTGCGAGGCGGATAAGCGAGCGAACGAGGCCCAACCAACCGCTTACCGGTCGGTCGGAGATGGTGCCGTAAAAGGGTGACGAACCGTCCATTGAAGGGGGCGTCCAGATGGCAGCGGGCTTTGCGATGGACGCTTCCGCGCTGTCGGTTGAAAGCACGACATCGTCGAGCGACATGGTCGATGCTACCGCGTTACCGGCCAACGACAGCCCGAGCATGACGAGCAGCTTTAGAACGGTTAGCAAGATTGCGCCGCCGATGAGTGCGACCAGTAAATAAAAGGCGTAACGCGCCGGTCTGCGAATGACGTAGCTACATGCTGCCGCCGCCGCATCGGCACAGTCCATACCGTCAACGACGACGGGGTACGCCATCAACGGAAACGCCGCCCCACCAACGACGACGGCCAATGCCATGAGTATGCCGCCACCAACGATGAGCGGCAGGAATCCGACGACGTAAAGCAACTCGCCAATAACCGGGATCGCTGCCAACAAGCCGCACAAAGCCAAGGCCGCCGAACCGACCAGCACGACAGCAAGCGGTATCAGCTTCGCCAGATAAACATCGAGGGCACGCAGTCGTGCAATGCCGCGTATCTGCGACCAAGCAATGTCGTCGTCACGCGTGAACGCGAGTGCGACGCTACGGGCTAAGACCACGCTGGCTATTGACCAAATCGCGGCGACGCCGAGGAAAAGTATCACGGCATACGACGTGCGGTGAAGGGCAAGCCAGAGCGCCGCCGAAGCTGCACGGCGACTGCCAGTCGCAATTGCCGTTAGCGACCAACCGCGCACACCGCCCGTCACGCCGTCTTCGGCATAGCGCAGTTCATCCACGAGAAATGCGAAGTTGCCCATCCGCGGTAACGCGACGACTTCGCCATCTACGGTGCGTTCGAGCGGCATGCCCAATCGCAACAATTCCGGCTCCGCGACAATCCCCGTCGGCGTCGTTTGGTAAGCAACTTGGTTTGACGACGGCCAAACGGCATCGAGCGCGAAACCAAAGATGCCGGTCGCGACGAGCGCAATGAACGCGACGGCGATCCGTTTGACGGAGAACGCCAAAGCAAACGCGCGAAATATCAGCCCGGCGTCGAGCCAGGAATGGTCGTGTTGATGAGCGGTCGGCAGATCGCCGTGATCGGCGCCTTGCCCGTCGTGAAGGGATTCCATTCTATTTAATCCCCGTCACCAATAAGGGGTTTGCTACTGTCAAAATGCCACGACAGTCACGATACAAGACCGCCGCCAGCGAGCCAAGCGCTGCGAATCTCAACGGCAGTTTGAGCCGTGCTACTCCGCCTTCGGTGATTTCTTCTTCGGCTTGTCAGCCGTGCTTTCGGTGGATTTCGACTCGGCTTTCGATTCGGACTTCTTGGACTCGCCGCCCTTGTCTGCGGTGTCGCCCTTACCCGCTTTCGTTTCCGACTCGGCAGCTTCCTTATACCCTTCGCTGCGATAATCCGTCTGGTAAAAGCCGGAGCCCTTAAAAATCACGCCGCCGCCGGTGCCGATCAGTCGCTTGACCGGCTGCTTGCTGCCGCACTTTTCGCATTCGGCCTTACGTAGCGGCTTGGCTTTGATCGACTGGAACATGTCGAATACTTCGCCGCAGGTCTCGCATTCGTATTCGTAAGTTGGCATCGATTATGACTCCGCCGAGGTATTCTGCTCGGATGGTACGGCATCGTTTTCGCTCGCGGCTTCTTCCGGTTTGTCCGCCGAAACCGCCACCTTGGCCGGTCGCAACACGCGCTCGTGCATCATGAAACCGCGTTGCAACTCTTGCGTGACCGTGCCCGCGGGCTCCGGGCTTTCGAAATCCTGGAACAGCGCTTCGTGCCGCATCGGGTTAAACGATTGGCCAATGCAATCGACCGGCGCGATGCCGAATTCCTTGAATACCTTCGTAAACTCGTCGCGCACGAGCTTCACGCCGTCGGTAATGACCTTCGGGTCGGTTGCGTCTGCGCCGGCATCGACTGTGCGTTCGAGATTGTCCAACACGGGCAACAGCGCGCGGGCCAATTCGAGACCTGCCGTGCGCATTGCCTGCTGATGTTGCTGTGTTAGGCGTTTGCTAATGTTCGCGCATTCGGCTTGTGCGCGCAGGAGTTTGTCCCGCAAATCGTTGCATTCTTCAGTGATCTTCTGCAACGCGTCGGGCTGATTGACATCGCCCGCAGGGTTCGTCGGGTCGGATTGGGCCGGCTCTTGACCGGCATCGTCCTGTCGAACGTCGTTTTCTGGTTGTGTGTCTTGCGTTTTCTTCTTCATGATCGTTTCCGATTTCAGTGAAGATGTATCAAAATCCCATCACGCCGTTTGTCGACGTACTATTCCGGATCGAAGAAGTCCTTGAGTTTCTCGAAGAAACCTCTGCTTTCCGGATGGGTATGTTGGTCTTCTGTCTCAGCGTATTCGCGTAACAATTCGCGCTGCTGCTTGGTTAACTTGCGTGGCACTTCAACGCGCACTTCGATCAGTTGATCGCCGCGCCGCCCTGTGCGCAAATCGGGTAGGCCTTTGCGAGCCATGCGAATCACGTCACCGAACTGCGTGCCCGCTTTGATTTCGATCTCTTCGCGACCGGCGATCGTCGGCACTTCGACCGACGTGCCCAGTGCCGCTTGCGCGAAGCTGATCGGCAACGCGCAGATGAGGTCGTTGCCGTTGCGATGCAAAAACGGGTGTTGCTCAACGCGGACGTAACAAATCAGATCGCCGTGCGACATGCCGTCGGTACCGGGTTCGCCCTCTTCGCGCAGTCGAATCGCCTGACCGTCGTGAATGCCGGGCGGAATCTTGACCGTAACGATCCGCCGCTTCGGCTGACGGCCGGATCCTTCGCAATCTTTGCAAGGTGTTTTGATTTCCTTGCCGTTGCCGTGGCAGGCCGGGCAGGGAATCACCGTGCGCGTTGAGAAAAAGCCGCCTTGCGACACGCGTTCGACCTGACCGTAGCCACCGCACGTGTCGCAGGTGTCCACTGAGCTACCCGGCTCGGCCCCCTTGCCGGAACATCGGTCGCAATAATCGGCTCGGGTGAACTCGATCGAGCGTTCGCTTTCTTCCAGCACATCCGCCAGCGAGATAACGACCTCGGTTTGAAGGTCGGCACCGCGCGAGCCGCGACGACGGCCGGCCGTTCCGCCGAACATGTCGCCGAAGATATCGCCGAAGACGCTGAAGATGTCGTCTGGCCGCATACGCGAAAAGTCATGAGCCGTTGTGCCGCTCAGACCTTCATGGCCGAAGCGATCGTAACGCTCGCGCTGCTGCGGATTGGATAGCACTTCGTAGGCTTCGGCCGCTTCCTTGAACTTGACCTCGGCCTCGGGATTATCCGCGTTGCGATCGGGATGAAACTTCATCGCGGCCTTGCGATAGGCGCGCTTGATCTCATCGGCCGAGGCGTTGTTCGAGACGCCGAGCACTTCGTAATAATCGCGTTTGGTTGCCACTGGCATCGCCGTTTCCGCTGAAGATGGTGAAAGTCGTTCCGTCGTTGTGCGAGGCGCAAGCTACGCGACAGGTTTACCCTGCGCTGTGGCACCGGTTTCTGACCGGCGATATTCGCTTCCGCGCTGTGGCACCGGGTTCTAACCGGTGTTCTTCAACTCTGCGCTGTGGCACCGGTTTGCAACCGGTGTCGCCCCACCGCAATAGCCCGATTGCACAAGCGGCATCGAATTCGCTTGCGCAAACCCGATGCCGCCCAATTGCAATCGCTATTAGATGCTATCGGACAATGCCGTGTGCATCTTCATCGGCTTCGTCGTCCTTCAGCTCAGTGATCATGACATTGGTCATCATCAACGTGCTGGCGACGCTAGCCGCATTTTGCAGAGCCGAACGCACGACCTTAGCAGGATCGATGATGCCTGCATCGACCATGTCGCAGAACTTGTCGTTGCGTGCGTCGTAGCCGAAGTTGCCCTTACCTTCGAGAACCTGCTCGACGATGACCGAGCCATCCTTGCCGCTGTTCTGTGCGATCTGTCGCAGCGGAGCGCGGAGCGCGCGGGCCACAATGCCCATGCCGGTTTTGATATCGCCTTCAGCATCTTTCATCGCCTTTTCAATCGGCGCGATGCAGCGAAGCAGCGTGACGCCACCACCACACACAACGCCTTCTTCGACGGCAGCGCGGGTGGCATGGAACGCGTCATCGACGAGGTCCTTGCGTTCCTTCACTTCGATTTCGGTCGCGCCACCAACGCGAATCACGGCCACGCCGCCCGTCAGGCGCGCCAAGCGCTCTTGCAGCTTTTCGCGGTCGTAGTCGCTGGTGGTCTTTTCGATCTGCTGGCGAATCTGATTGATGCGCGTCGTGACGTCGGCCTTCTTGCCGGCACCCGAAATGATCGTCGTGTTGTCTTTGGTGATGACGACCTTCTTGGCCTTACCGAGTTGATTCAACTCGACGTTTTCCAGCTTGATGCCGAGATCTTCGGCGATGAACTGGCCGCCGGTGATCGTCGCGATATCACCGAGCATTGCCTTGCGGCGATCGCCAAAACCGGGGGCCTTGACCGCACAGCACTTGATGATGCCGCGCAGACGGTTGACGACCAATGCCGCCAAGGCTTCGCCTTCGACGTCTTCGGCCAAGATCATTAGCGGCTTACCTGCCGAAACAACCTTTTCCAACACGGGCACAAAGTCGCGCACGTTGCTGATCTTCTTTTCGAAGATGAGGATGTACGGATCTTCGAGGATACAGGCCATCTCGGTCGTATCCGTCACGAAGTACGGCGAGACGTAGCCCTTATCGAACTGCATCCCTTCGACGACTTCCTTTTCGGTTTCGAGGCTCTTGCCTTCTTCGACCGTCACGACGCCCTCTTCGCCGACCGCGTCCATCGCGTCAGCCAAGAGCTTGCCGATTTCGGTGTCGCCATTGGCGCTGACCGTGCCGATCTTGGCGATGTCAGCCTTGCCTTTGACCTTGACCGACATCTTCTTGATCTGCTCGACAGCCGCTTCGACGGCGGCGTCGACACCGCGCTTGAGCAGCGTCGGATTGGCACCGGCCGCGACGTTGCGCAGGCCTTCCTTGAAGATGGCTTCGGCGAGCACGACGGCCGTCGTGGTGCCGTCACCGGCCACGTCCGACGTCTTGCTGGCAGCCTGATTCACCATCTTGGCGCCCATGTTTTCAAACTTATCCGGCAGTTCGATTTCCTTGGAAACCGATACACCGTCTTTCGTGACGCGCGGCGCGCCCCACGACTTTTGCAGCAGCACGTTGCGACCTGTTGGGCCCAGCGTAACTTTGACGGCGTTGGCCAACTTGGTCAGGCCGTCCACCACCGTTTCGGCTGCCTTCTGATCGAATACCATTTGCTTGGCAGGCATATCTCAATTCCTCTTATGCATCCCGGTTTGTCGCAATTCGCGTTCACCGGCAGCACCGCCCGCGGGCGGCTGGGTTCGTCTTATTCCAAAACCGCCAACACGTCGCTTTCGCGCAACACGAAGAGCTTTTTGCCGTCGTAGTCCACTTCGGTGCCGGCATACTTGCCGTAGCACAGTTCGTCGCCGACTTTCACCGACAGCGCCGCACGCGAACCGTCGTCGAGCGTCTTGCCCGGGCCGACGGCAATCACCTTACCGATGGTCGGCTTTTCCTGTGCGTTGCTCGGCAACACGATACCGCCGGCAGTGATTTCATCCGCTTCGTTCTGTTCGACCACGATTCGATCGTCGAGCGGTTTGAGATTCAATTTGGCCATCTTCGTTTTATCTCCTTAGCGCATCGAATGCGTTTCAATATGTCTAGTTCAGCTAACGCGAAAGTCTGGGCTTACATCATGCCGGGCATACCGCCCATGCCACCCATTCCGGGCATGCCGCCCATACCACCCATGCCGCCCATGCCTCCCATTTCGTCGTCATGGTCATGGCCGTGGCCTTCGCCACCTTCCGATGGCTTGTCCGTGATGCAGCAGTCGGTCGTCAACAACACGCGAGCGACGCTACCGGCGTTTTGCAATGCGGTGCGAACGACCTTTGCCGGGTCAATAACGCCGTCCTTGATCAAATCGCCGTAGGTGTCGGTTAAAGCGTTGTAGCCGAAGCCGTCTTTTCCGTTTTCGACTTTGTGCACGACTACGCCCGGCTCAACACCGCTGTTCTTGGCGATGGTGCGAATCGGTGCAGCGAGTGCGTCGTAGATCACCTGTGCGCCGGCTTTTTCATCGTGGCCCTTGACCGATGCCTTCAATGCGGCTTCGCGACTGCGGAGTAAGGTCACGCCACCGCCGGGCACGATGCCTTCTTCGATGGCAGCGCGCGTCGCGTGCAATGCATCTTCGTAGCGAGCCTTCTTTTCTTTCATTTCGCCTTCGGTTGCGGCACCGACGAGAATCTGTGCAACACCACCAGCCAACTTGGCCAGGCGCTCTTGCAGCTTTTCGCGGTCGTAGTCACTCGTCGTCGCGTCGATTTCCTTGCGGATCATTTCGATGCGCGACTTGATGTCGCCCGACGAACCGGCACCTTCGACGATGACGGTGTTGTCGGCGTCGATTTGAACCTTCTTGGCCGTACCGAGGTCGTTAATCGTAACTTGGTCGAGTTCGATGCCGAGATCTTTGAAGATCGCCTTGCCGCCGGTGAGGATGGCGATGTCTTCCATCATGGCCTTGCGGCGATCGCCGTAGCCGGGTGCCTTTACGGCGGCGACATCGAGAATGCCGCGCAACTTGTTGACCACCAGAGTAGCCAACGCTTCGCCGTCAACATCTTCGGCGATAATCAGGAGCGGTCGCTTGGTCTTGGCAACCTTCTCGAGCAGCGGCACCAACTTTTGAATATTGGAGATCTTTTCTTCGAAGACAAGGACAAATGCCTTATCGAGGTGGCATTCCATCGCGTCAGCATCCGTCACGAAATGTGGCGACAGGTAGCCGCGATCGAACTGCATACCTTCGACGACTTCGACCGTGGTTTCGAGGCTCTTGCCTTCGTCGATCGTGATAACGCCGTCTTTGCCGACCTGCTTGAAGCAGTCGGCCAATCGTTCCCCAACTTCGCGGTCGTTATTAGCCGAGATGGCGGCGACGCGAACGATGTCTTCCACGTTCTTGGCGTCGACCTTCACCGGGCGAGCGAGCTTTTCGATTTCCTTCGTCACGGCTGCGATGGCCTTATTAATGCCGCGGCTCAGCGCCATGGCGTCGCAACCGGCGGCGACGTTGCGCAGGCCGGCCTTGAAGATCGCTTCGGCGAGCACGGTCGCCGTGGTCGTGCCGTCACCGGCCGAATCCGACGTCTTGCTCGACGCTTCTTTCACGAGCTGAGCGCCGAGGTTTTCGTACTTGTCTCGAAGCTCGATCTCTTCGGCGACCGAAACGCCGTCTTTCGTGACAGTCGGCGTGCCCCAGCCCTTGTCCAAAATCGCGGTCCGACCGCGGGGGCCGAGCGTGGCCTTCACAGCGGCCGACAGTTTTTCGACGCCCGTCAACAACGACGCGCGGGCATCTTCTCGAAACGACACTTGCTTAACACCCATGTGATGCAGCCTCCAAAGGTCAGTGGTGCATGAGTTGTGATATTGCGAACCAAAATTGCGGGCGCAGACGCTCCGCTAGAATCTCCTGAGCAAATACCGTGCCGCAGTAGTCGGCGGCCACCTTATGGAGTGCAACCTATTTCATGTAAACCACTTACGGCCATATCACCCCATGCAAATCGCTCATCAACCACCCTGCCATGCTGGCAGAGCCCGGCATTGCGACTCCAAGAATCGTGCCTGTTCGGCAGCAGCACACGGCGAAAACGACAAAATCGATCCGAATCCAACGCGGAGCCGCGACGTTAAACCGGGTAGGCATCGCCAGTGTGTGGAGTGGGTAATCACCAGTAACCAAAGCGGCCCTACGGGGCTGAGGGAGGAGATTACCCATGTTCGGATCGATCAATTTTTCCATTTCACAACGACTTTTCATGGTCACGGTTTGCGCTCTCTGTGCGGCATCCGCACGCGCCGGCGGCATTCCCTATCAAGCCTGCGGTGAGTTGGTGCAAACCAGCGGCTTTCCATCCTGCCTGATTCATGTGGCTGACGACGGCACCTTCGTGCGCGTGAGCGACCCCGGCGACTTCCGTCCCGGTGACCGCGTGACGGTCGATGGGTTCGTCAACCTCAACACGGCTAGCAATTGCGCCGGCAGCCTCGTCGCGAATATTCAGGTCACCAGCATCGAACGCTGCTTCGCCGAATGCGGGACACTCGTCGAACAGAACGGATGCCTGCGCTTTGAATCTGACCGCGGCGGTGTATTTGCGCTCGATGACGCCGAAGGCTTTGGTGATGGTGAACGCGTCTATGTCAGCGCGACCGGCGTATCGGGAATAGTTGATTGCGCTGGCGAATCGATTCCGCTCATCGGGGGCAATCAGATCGCCTCGTGCTTTGAGGCGTTTGGAAGGATTGTGCCCGAGTTCGGTTGCGACTCGCTCCTAACGGCAAATGGCGATCGTTACGACCTTGAGATTACTGGCGACTTCGACCGCGGCGATTTCGTATTCGTGCAGGGATATATCGATCCGGTATTTACCGGCGTTTGCGGACAGCCTTGGGTGCGGTCGAATGCCATCATGGCGGCGTTTGGTGGCGCGGGCACGTTGATCCGCAATGCGAATTGCGAGCTTTCGTTTCAAAGCGACGCGAACGGCTTCGGTCAACTGTATGCGCTAGAGAACACCGATGGCTTTGTCGCGGGCGATCGCGTCTTCGTTACGGGGCGCATCGACAACAATTGCTCGCCGCACCCGACATGCCCGATTATTTCGTGCTTGCGCGATAACACCATCGATCCGCTTGTCTCCGGTTGCGGCACGCTCGAATTCGGCCCGACCAACTGCGCCGTCGTTAACTTCGGACCGGGCGAACCGTCGTATCAGATTGAGTACTTCGGTAATCTCTCGTTTGGCAGCGAGATATTCGTTGCCGGCGGATTGGTCGCATCGGACCCGACGTGTACCGGCAGCGCGTCGGTCATTCGTCACAATCTGGCGTTGCCTTGTGTTGATACCTGCGGCACTTTAGAGCCCGGATTCGAATGCACGCCGCTCTTTTTCACCGATGAAGGCGAGATTCTTTGGTTGGAAGACACCGGCGGATTCACCGAGGGTGACCGCATTCGCGTGGTCGGAGGCCGCGACGGTCCTTGCACAAGTTTCTGTCCTTTTACCTGTTTACGCGTAAATGACGTGTTGCGCTGCGAGATCGTGCCGGGTGACATCAGCGGTGACGGCGCCGTGGATATCGACGATATCGACGGCTTTGTGCGCGTGTTGCTCGGGCTGGAAAGCGACGCCCTGTTGATTGAATTGGCCGACGTCAATTTCGATACGAAAGCTGATGGTGGCGATGTGCAACTGTTTACATCGATCATTTTGGGAGATGCCTGATTGATCGATGCGACCAACTGGAACGCACCGCGCAAACCGCCTGCGCAAGTACGTCGATTTGCTCCCTGTATGAATCGTCTAATCAGGCGGCGTCAGTTGTCGTTGGCACCTTGATTGATCCAGTCGCGCAGCAGGCCCAATTCTTCGCTGGTCAACGATGCTCCGAACGTGGGCATGCGCGAGCCGGACGTCGGATTTGATTCCGATACTTTTTCGAATAGATAACTCGCATCGGCATCGCCCGGCACAATGAGCGTGAGCGAGCTGACTTGCGTGCTACTTTGATTTACACCGGTGGCGATCACATTGCCTTCATTGAGGAACAGATTTGATCCGCTTAGATTGGCCAGTCCACCGTCGATGTGGCAGCCACTGCAACGAGCCGTCAGAATCGGCTGAATGTCATTCGCAAGCGACACGGTAACGTTGCTCGGTCCTGCCGGAACTGCGACCATTGTATCGCAACCCGTTGTACCCACCGCGACGATGACGAATATGGCGAACCTAGTGCGATAGCCAAACATGACTTTGCTTGAATAGCGTTTCGTCGTCAACATTAAAATTCCTTCCGATAGTGGCAATTGCTGTCTGGCATGCCGGTATATGAATCGCCGTTCAACTTGCCAAGTAATGCTAAGGCTCGATTCGGTAGACGCGACCGGTTTGGCCGAAGGGCCCGAAATTCCCGGATGTCAGCAAATAGATGTTGCCGCTCTCATCGAGCCCCATCGCCAGTACATATTCACCGAGACGGCTTCCCGTGCGTCCGTTCACGCCAACGGCCTGTACCGCCCAATTGCCATCGGTATCCTCTGCCGCCGCGTATAGCGATCCGTCACCCACCGCGAATTGTGTGCTCCATTGCGCGAACAGATATTGCCCGTCGAACGCTGCGAGTGGGCCACCGCGCACTACGTGACCTCCGATGACCGAAAGGCCAATCGCGGTTCCGTCCGGTTCGATTTGAGGCTGACTGATAATGGGTTCGACAAACGGTTCGCCGTCCGAACCATTGCTCACGCAGTCGTCAAGCGAGACGCGTGAATTGTCGGGATTGAAACAGGAGCTCCCCTCGCGCACGTTCCAGCCGGCATTATCACCGGATGCAATCAGGCTCACTTCCTCAAACAAATTCTGCCCCACATCCGCGACAAATAGCCGTCGCTCGTCGCCGCGATCAAAACTGAAGCGCCAAGGATTACGAAAGCCCCAAGCCCAGATTTCCGGCCTTACGTCTTGCTCACCAACAAAGGGATTGTCATCCGGCACCGCGTAGGGCGTGGCACCATCGACATCGATGCGCAAAATCTTGCCCAGCAATTTGCTGCGATCCTGCCCGTTGCCAATGTCATCTGTATGACCCAGCCCTCGATCGTTGGCTGCCCCACCGTCACCGGTACCGATGTAGAGCATGCCATCCGGGCCGAACGCGAGTTGGCCACCGTTATGATTGGCCTGTGGCTGATTGATGTCCAACAAGACCAATTCACTATTCGGATCAGCCCGATTGGGGTCGTCTGCCATCACATGAAACTCGGACACGCGACTTTCGGAGTCAAAACCGGTGGGGTCGTTGCTATCCGGCGGCGCGCTGTAGTAAACGAAGAAACGACCATTGTCGGCGTAGTCCGGATGAAAGGCCAAAGACAAGAGTCCGCGTTCGTCAAAACCTGGGTTCGCCAACGTGACCATTCGGTCAGTGACATCCAAAAACGGCGTTGGCAATAAATCGCCGTCAGCATTGATGACGCGAATCGTACCTATTTGGTCGACGACAAACAGCCGACCACTGTCGTCACCGGCGGTCACCAAATCCACCGGCGCTGTCAATCCGTCGGCTACTTCAACCAGCGACACGGAAACAGTCGGTTCGCTCCCACCATTCCCCGGACCCGGAACTTGTTGATTTGGGCATTCGGTACCGAGCAGGATGCCCATGGCAATGATCGGAATGGCAATGCCGCCGATCGTTCGTTTTATTGCCGCCATATCTGATAGTCTCCCGTATGTATAAGGATAGTCGCCAGACATCTAAATATGTCCAAAATTGCCCCTTGCATTGCAGCAACTCGGCGGATGCCAACCGATTGCGTGCTATTGATAGGGCAGCGTGCGAAGAATCGCGCGGACCGGGCTGGCGTCGAACCCCACGAGCTTGAGTGGTAGCGCGATTAACTCGTACTTACCGGCGGGCACGTCATTTAGAACGAGCCCCTCCAAGATCGCCATGTTCAACTTCAAAAACATCTGATGCGCCGGCAAGTCTTTCGATTCAAACAGATCGACGCTGGGCGTATCGATTCCGATTGTTCTCACGTTACGCTCGTGCAGCGAGTGGATGAGTTCGGGCATTAAACCGGCGAAATCTTCGTTGAAATGGTTCGGATCGGGGTACGTGCCGCTTGCGATCAGAACGCGATCGGCTTCGATGGTTTGCGGTACGTCATCCACGCCGATGCGCTTACCGCGCTCGGCCTTCACGCGCACGACTTGGCAGACGCCCAGATAATAATCCAGATCGCGTTCGTCGATGCCGGGCGCCGTTGAACCGTAATGATTGGGACCGTCGGCATGGGCCCCCGCGTGCACCGTCGTATGCAGCGTTGAAAGCGTAAGGTTGTCACCGCGCTGCATGTCGAGCAGCACCTCACGCGATGGCCGTGTATCACCGGGCCAGACGGCGAGAGAAGGCGTGATGGGTGGGGAGATGTCGTAGATCACGATGTTTTAGTTTGATTGGTAAAGGGGTTCGGCGATTGGTTCGGCAGTGATAAAGGGTCATGCAAGGAATGAGGCCCGCGTGTGGCAACCCTCCCGTAACCCCTCCCTGCAAGGGAGGGGGATACATAGGGAGATTCATTACGCAGGCGGGATCGCGAGCAGGAGAAGCCGGACAAGCAACACAATCCGGGCAAGCGTGACAAGCCGGCGGTATCGCGAGTTAACCCTAATCCTTCGTACCGATCTCATCCGTAAACGCCGACAGCAGCAGCATGTTCTCCGTTTGTCGATGGTGATCGACGTAACGCAGAATATCCTGCACGCGATGGCAGATGTCGCGCATGATGAGATAGTCGTGAGCCTGCAGATCTTCGAGCAGCGTATTCGTCGCGTTCATTAGCGTGACGATTTCCTTATGCTCGTGTTTGAGCCGCGCCACTTGCGGTGCCAACGCAGCGCGTTGATCGAGCACCGGCTCCAGATAACCGCCGTGCTCTTCGAGCGCGATGTGCTTGGTCATGTGAGCGCGAAAATGCTCAAATGCTTTGCGAACGCCATCGATCCACGCCTGTTCGTTCGCGCGCGGTACTAACGCGACACGTTCGGACAGCGTCGCCGCCAACGCGTCGACCATCTCGTGTTCTTGCGTGAGCCAGTCCGCCAATTCCTTCGGCGTCATCTGGTCGTGCTTGATCGCTGTCATCGGGCACCTCCTTTGCATCCAAATTGTCAACAGGACCATTATCCAACAAATGGGCCGCTGAGGCAAAAATTATTGCGCCGCATCGTGCCGTACAAATTGCTGGGAAACACCACGTGGCACAACACCTTCGCGGTATTCCGCTACTACATTTGTTCGGCTTATTCGCGATAAAACCACCAAGCCCGCATAATAACGGTTCGTAAAGGTCGGCAACGAAACTTCTGCCGCCCATTCGCACCGCCGGAGTACGAAATAAACGGAATCGTTATATGAGTCACTCGTCCGACATGGATCGCCTGGATCGTCTCTTCAAGGGACGCCACCCGTGCATTCGTATCACGACTTACGAAGAGCAATACGCACTCAAAGTCGTGCGCGAAACCATACTGCGTTCGCCGATGCACTGTCGCATTTGGACGTGCACCGAAGGATTGCGCGACGGCTTGATGAGCGATCCTACAGCCATCCGCGATACCGACCATCCGGCGGGCGGGCTTTTCTACCTCATTAAAAACGCGGGCAAAGGCGTCGATATTTTGCTCGACATGGCCGAATACTTGCGCGACGCCAAAACACTGCGCTTGTTGCGCGACCTGATCGAACGCAAACACCACGAAGGCGGTCATTTGGTGTTGATCGACCACACCGATGAATTGCCGCCCGTCGTGCAACGCATGAGTATTCCGTTTGAGTTGTCGCTACCATCGGATCACGAGATCACCGATCTCGTTCGTTCGGCGTTGCGCGATGAAAAATCCAACGGCCCGCTGCGTAGCACATTCAACCGCGACGACTACCAGATGGTGTTGCGCAATCTGGCTGGGCTAAGCCGTCGGCAAATCAAGCAGATCATTGTTGAAACCGTTGCCGATGATCGCTTTTTCGATATCCACGACATGGAGACGATCGTCGCGCGTAAACGACAGATGATTGCCAGCGACGGTTTGTTGGAATTCGTCCGCGCACCGAACAGCCTCGACGACATCGGCGGCATGCACAAACTCAAAGCCTGGTTGGGCACACGCGAGAATGCGTTTTCGGAAGAAGCGCAGCGCTTCGGGCTTACCCCGCCGCGCGGTGTATTACTCTTGGGCGTGCAGGGTGCGGGCAAGAGCTTTTGCGCCAAGGCCATTGCGACGGCTTGGGCGCGACCGTTACTGCGAATGGATGTCGGCGCCTTGTACGATCGTTATATCGGTGAGTCCGAACGGCGCTTACGCGACGCCCTGTTTCAGGCGGAGGCGATGGCGCCGATAATTCTTTGGATCGACGAAATCGAAAAAGCGTTTGCTTCTTCGGCCAGCCGCAGCAGCGACGGCGGTCTTTCGCAACGCATGTTCGGCACGCTGCTGACGTGGATGCAGGAACACGACGCCCCCGTCTTCTTGGTCGCCACGGCCAACGACATCGAAGCGCTTCCGCCGGAGCTCTTGCGCAAGGGACGGTTTGACGAGATTTTCTTTGTCGACCTGCCCAATGCCGCCACGCGCAAGGAGATATTCGAGATCCACTTGAGGCGTCGAGACCGCAGCCCCGACGAATTTGACCTGCGCCAAATGGTCGAAACGTCGGACGGCTATACCGGTGCCGAAATCAATGAGGCGATCAACGCCGCCCTGCACGTGGCATTTCGGGACCAAGGCAAGCTCACGACCGACCTCATTTTGGAGTGTTTGCGGCATTCGCCGCCGCTTTCAGTCATCCAGCAGGAGAAGGTTCACCAATTACGGGCGTGGGCGAACGGACGTTGCGTGCCGGCCTGATCGGGCTGCGATTTTGGGGGGAAGATAATAGGTGGCCTTACGACACAGCCCGCAAGATTTCACAGATTTGACCTGGCTGGCGGCACCCAAAAAGTTTACTTTCGGTCAACTTCTTTAAGAATTGAATAAATTTTTTCTTCTTTGGCACTTTGCAGGGTACCCATTCGTGCTATACTACTAGCGTAGCTCCCAACGTGAGACTTCCTTTCCTTTCTCTACTCTCCGGCCCGAGAGTTGGGAGCTACATAAAAAGCCACGCCTTACGGCGTGGCTTTTTTTATGCCCTTCGCTTTGCTCCCAACGCTACCCATTAAACTCCCACAGGCATGTCCGGGTTCCCTATTTTATTAAAAAATCTGACGCGTTCGATCGATCGCCGTTTATCGCGTCAGAACGCCGGTTCAACGACATAGAACGGCCAGTCAACGCGGTCGCGACCGAGTGTCATTGGTGACGGGTACGGTTGAAACTGTTTCGTCGTCGTTACCGGCCCCACCTTCTCGAACACGCGCAGAACGACTCGGTCACCTTCATGCTCGAGTTCGGGTACTTCAAGTACCCCCGCGTTTTCGTTCAGCCATGTTGCAGTTAAGCCATGAAAGTCGCTCTCGCTGTAGATCGAATCCCAAACGACCAGTCCGCCGACCGGCATCGTGGCGACCATCGTCGCGTCTTTGTGTGCATTGGGTGCTTCGACATGCCCGGCGAACCATGCGACCCATGGATTGGCAGCGAGGATCGGACATTCTGCCATTCCTAAGTCGTCAAGCTTGCGGACCAAATCCCGTACGGCGAGATGTTCGCTCTGCAATCGCAACGGTCGCGTCATCGCGGCGAATTGTGCGAGACTGAGGATGGCTACTAACGACAAGCCGGCAATCCTAGCGGTAAGTTTGCTTCTGGATCCGCGAACGATGAGGCAGGCGAAGGTGATAATCAGCAACGAAAAGGAGAGATAGAGCAGCCAACTCGACGGAAGGTTACTTAGACCTATCCGCCCCGACCGTGCTTCGACCCAACTTGCGGCCAAAGCTGCGGCGGATGTAAACAACACGAGCGCCGTTGCATGCATGCGTCGATCATTACGAGCCTTAAGTTCGCGAACAACGGCGGCCAATCCGCTACATGCAACAACGGCCATCAACGGTGCCACGCCCACCATGAAACGGGCGAAACCGCCGCTTGCGAATACGCCGAGCCATTTAACCATCATATGTGTCGCCGCAAACACTGCGACGAGGGATGCGGGCAGCAGCAGTGCTCGGTTGCGCAAGGTGATGCAACCCACGATAAACAAGGCGACGACGGCAATCGTGCTCGCCCAAACGATATTGGGGATGTATGCAGCCGGGTTGGTTGCGACGTATTCGGTAGAGCCGGACGGCGCGAAGTACGCAGATATCGGCCAAACGCCGAACGCGACGAAGTGTAAAACATTCTGCACAATCGGCGCCCATAGTGCGAGCGCCATTGCTGAGATGCGGCGGCGCATCGATACGCGACGCTGCAAAAACAAACAACCAATCCACACCGGGAACAAGACGATTGCTTCGTGCCGACAGAGCAACGCCAACGAGAAGACAAGCGATGCCCGGCAATATTTTTCGCGCTGGGCCAGCCAAACCGCTAGCATCAAATAGAACGCCATAAATGTTTCGGTCAGCGTCGTGTAAGCAAGACGCAATGCCAATGGCTGCAAATAGCAAAGCGGAACAATCGCCCAGTAGTATGACAACTTAGCCCGGCGTCCGTAATCGGCGGCTAACCAAACCGTCGTGGCAGTGATGATAGCGGAGAGCATTCGCGCCAGATGCCAAGCGGTGGCTCGATCACCGATGTTGGCCACCAATGCCATCGGTACGGTAAAGCCTGCACGTCCCCAATGATGCACGAGATACGCCGGATGCGTCCATGCCCAGCGCGCGAACATGAAGTGCGTTAGGTCGTCGTCGTGATGCACGCTGTCGGACAACAATCCCAGCGCGATCGTGACAAGGAAGCCGATCACGATGAGAAGCGTTGTTTTGTTTTTTAAGACGTTCACCGACTACGTTCCCTGCCGCAACAAAATTCATCATTGCCCGACATCGTAATCAAAACGAAAAATTTGGCTGCCATTTCGCGGAGCAAACGGTTAACTTGCTTTCTTGGCAAGGTGATCGGCACCGCTTCAACATACGCATGGGAGACTGTATGGATTCGTTTCTACAAGCCGCGATCGAAGAAGCACAGAAGGGTCGCGACGAAGGCGGCATTCCGATCGGTTCGGTTCTGGTGATCGATAACACCATTGTCGGCCGCGGCCACAATCGCCGCGTGCAACAAGGTAGCGCCATTCTGCACGCCGAGATGGACGCCATCGAAAATGCCGGTCGCCTGACAGTCGCCGATTATCAACGCGCGACGCTTTACTCCACGCTTAGCCCGTGCGACATGTGTAGCGGCACTGCCCTTTTATACAAGATTCCGAAAATCGTGATCGGTGAGAACGAGACGTTTCAAGGGCCCGAGGCATACGTGCGCTCGCGTGGCGTTGAGTTGATCGTCACGAACGACGAAACCTGCATTCAGATGATGCGCGACTTTATCGACGCGAAGCCGCAATTATGGAATGAGGACATCGGGGTTTAAACGCTGCGACGCGATTGGATCGCACTGCGTCAGAAAAACCTTACTCCGTAAGTTGAATCGTCACGGTTTTCCCCATTGCGGGAACCGGGATATCAATCGTTTGACGTTCGCGCGGTGGGCACGCGGTATATTCAATCAACCACAACTTCACGCGGTCCCACGCCGGATCGTCGCACCCCAGCGGCCATTCTCCGCGCTGCATAAAGCGATCATCGGTTGTTACCAGCTCGCGTAACAACTTTCGCGGTCGCGGGTCGGCATCGGTGTAATGCGTGTCGGGTAGGCGCGACTCCATCACGAGATAACGAATGCCGTATTGATTCAGCAAGTTGATGATGTCATCGGACGATTTCACCAATTCGACGCCCGCATATTTCATGCGCGCCGCGCGGGCGTAGAGAAGTTTGCTGGCACGCACCGGAATTAACGAAGCGCGCGCCTGCTCGTTGGCATAAAGGTCGTAAACGAATTGACCATCGCGCACGGCATCGATCAAAACGAGGTTGGCATTTCCGCTCGCGATCAGCGCGTCAACGGCCGGCTGGTACGACGGCGGGTTGCCGGGATGGGCGTGAACCGCCAGAAAAGCCTGCGTGCCAAAGATCAATGCGAATGCGCCGATTGCAGCTTTGGTTAATCGAGTTTGAGACCTATTAGATTTTCCGTTTGATTGAGGGCGTTCTGATACAGACGCGATCAAACCCTGCCAGCCGGAGACTGCCAGCATCAACAGTGGCGGCAACGCGAAAAAGAAGTAGCGCGGCTCCTTGGCGGTGATGGTGCTGCTGAACACCCACCATGCGAAGAGCCAAATAGCCAGCAGCAAAAACGGGCGTTGGATCTGTTGCTGTGACGATAAGCGTTCAGTTGGTACGATTGAATCGTGGGATGATTCATCTCGAAGCGTGTCAGGCGATTCGGCGACGGTTGAATCAACGAGTGGCTGTTGCTGATTTAGGGAATCGGCCGCTGCGCGCATGCTTTCGGCAACATCCAACTCGTGACGCAAAATTTCCGGATCGCCCCGCGCGGCTTCCGAGGCTCGCTTTTTGAACACGGTTTGGATGCCTTGCCCGACGATTCCAACAATGACAAACCCGACTAGTGGCCAGCCGAACATCTCAGGCAAATTCGCGACGTAAAACTTAAGGTCAGGCGACCATGCCAACAGTTTTTCTGGCAAGGCCGTATAGGGCGCGGCGAGTTTGCCATAGGTCAATACAACCAGTGCGATCACCGCCCCCGTCGCGATGGTCGTGGGGCGAAACAACCAGCGGCGGCCAGCCGTACAACTCAAAGCGTGCAGCAGCGCCACGGGCAAAACGATTCCTGCCGTTTGCTTTGTCAAAAACGCCATCACAACGGCAACGCCGAACATCAAAACCGGCCAACGTTTGCTGTTGCTTCGCAATGACTGTGCATAGCAAACAAGTGCCAACGTCATCCAAAACGTCGCCGGCCATTCGAGCATGACATCGCCGGCCCATCGCGCACCGGCGGGCGAAGCGATCAACAACAACGCGGCGTAGAGGCCGCAGTTGCTACCGAACAGTTGCCGCCCCAGCCCATACATCGTCATGCCCGTAGCAGCCACAAAGGCCAACACCAACATGCGCGCGGCCAGCAAACTGACGCCGAAGATTGCAAACGTTAGCGCTTCCATAGCCGCAAAGCCGGGCGGCCAATACACGACGATGCCTAATGTCGGATGACGCAGATAAAATTGTTCGGCCCAACCGCGCGCATTGTTTAGCGGTATCTCCCTTGCAAATTCGTATATGAAGATGCCGTCGAATAGATGGTTGGGGCCGTCGGACCAACCCAACGCATCGTTGAGATGCCAACCGTTTACGCCGATGGTTGCAATGGTGATAAGCGTAACCGCGACGAGGTGTTGAACGAGTTTGGGGCGTGGCGCGTTTGAGAGATTTTTCGGCGCACACTCTGGAATCGGAATCGTCGCCGTTCCACTCGTGGTGGTTCGAGTCGTTTGCGTGGGTGAAGCGTTCAACGGGTTTATGAAACCTTCTTTTTCAAAGATTGTGGACCGTCGTTAGCTCGGAAACTGAAAATCCGCGATCTGCAATTCGACGTTCACGCGACCGTTCCATTCATTGAGTATCGGCTGAAACGCCACACGGCAGCGACGCTTTTCGCGTAGCTCTTCGGCATGTTTCGCCATGCCAAACGCGATTCCCTTGGCATAACTGCGGCCGTCGGTCAGCCGCACCTGCAAATGCCCGCCGTTCTTACCCACGACGCGCGGCTCGTCGGCCAACTCCAACCATTCCGTCGCGAATCGCGGTGCCGGATTACCCGCCCCGAACGGTTCGAGCCGCGCCAATTCGTTCACCAGTTGTCGATCGAGCATCGCGAGCGGCACTTCATCGTCGATTCGCAGGCTAGGGTTCAAATCTGTCGGCGTGAGCAAGCGCGCGGCGCGTTCGTGAAAGGCCGAGCGAAAATCGTCGACGCGATTGGCTTCTATTTTCAATCCTGCCGCCATTGCATGACCGCCATAGCTCAGCAGATGATCGCGACAGTCACCGAACACTTCGTGGAGGGCGAAGTTCTTGATGCTGCGCGCCGAACCCTGCCCGACGCCGTTTTCCAGCGCGATCATCACTGTCGGGCGACCGAACGTTTCGGTTACGCGACTTGCAACGATGCCAATCACGCCCGCGTGCCAATTCGGTGATGCTAAGACGATACCGCGTACGCTGTCCGAATCCTGACCGGTCGCGCTGACCATTTCTATCGCTTCGTCGGCGATGCGGCGCTGCAGATTTTGACGTTGGCGGTTTTGCTTTTCGAGGTGTTCGGCAATCTTCACTGCTTCATCGGCATCGGCACGCGTTAACATCTCAACGGCCAAGCGCGCACAACCCATGCGGCCAATTGCGTTTAACCGCGGTGCGAGCTTAAACCCAATGTCGTACCCGCTCAGCCGCGAACCCGACAAGCGCGAGGCGTCGATCAACGCCTTCACACCGGGGAGTTGGCTTTGCTCTAAACCGCGCAATCCGTAATGCGCAAGAATGCGATTTTCACCATGCAGCGGAACGACGTCGGCGATGATGCCGAGACCGGCAAGGCCCGTTGCGTCGATCAGAAATTGTCGAAACTCGGGCGTAACTTTGTCGGATTCGCACAACTCTTTGGCAACGGCCCATGCCAACTTGAACGCCACGCCCGAACCCGACAGGTCGGGATTAGCATAACGCTTGCCACCTTCCATCGGTATGCCCGGGTGCACGACCAACGCATCGGGCAACACGATATGTTGGTCGGTCGTCGTGTGTGCGTTGTGGTGGTCGGTGATGATGAATTCAATGCCGAGTTGTTTCGCGCGCGTGGCAGGTTCGATCGCCGTCACGCCGCAGTCGACCGTCACGACGACCTCAGCACCTTGCTCGGCAAGTTGATCGATGGCTTCGAGGTTGACGCCGTAGCCTTCTTCGAGGCGATTGGGAATGTAGTAATCGACGGTCGCGCCGGCGATATGCAGGCAGTGCCACAGAATCGACACGCCGGTAATGCCGTCCACATCGTAATCGCCGTAGATGACGATCTTGCGACCGCGGCGCACAGCATCGGCCAAGCGTGCGGCAGCTTCGGCGACGCCCGGCATATCTTCCGGCGGGAACAGATCGCCCATGCGCGGCGAAAGAAAGCCCGCCGCGCAATCGGCATCGGCCAAGCCGCGATTGTGCAGCACCTGAGCCAGCACCGGCGATATCTTTAGCTGCGTGGCGAGTTGTTCCCGTCCCGTCCATGGGGCGGCAATGACCCAGTCCTTGGGCATCGGGGTCTCCAATGATCGTATGAAGTCGACGTTTTGTTCGCGGCTGGGAGTATAACCGGCTCGGGTAGAGCGCGTTAAGGCTCGCGGAACTCGGCGGCGGGAATCACAGCATACGCACCGCTACTTGCGGCCCCTATCCGCAACCCGCACCACAAATCGCAATCCAGACCAGGTCGCGTCTATCGCGCAGTTCTTGTTGTCGACGAGACCGCAGAGCAGGCCGAAGGCCCGGACTTTGTTTTCGTCGATGTCGGTCACGATGCCGCTGGCCTTCTTCGGCCATGCTACCCAGAGACCGCCGTTTTCGACGAGACGATCCTTGGCTTTGGGAAACGCTTTCAGGAATGTCGATTCGTTCTTACAAAATAGCAGAATCACATCGAACATTGCCTTGCCGCGCAGGGCATGCGACAGTCGAACATCGTCGGGCAAGCCTTCGAGTAATGCCTCCGCGTCCGGTGGAGCGTGTAGCAACGTCACCCGATGACCGGGCTTGATGCCGAGCTTCTTGACGAGCGGCGTACCGGAGTATCCGGCGGGGTTGTTCCGTTTTGGCTTCGCTTTCATTACCGATTCACACCGGTTGCGATTGTTTCGGGTGCCCCTGCCCCTCTGGGGCTGGGGGACCATCGACATGCGTTGTTTGAGGTATCCCGATAGTCAAAGAGTATCCGTTCTTTTTCGGAGAAATTGGTGGGCCATCGTCAAGCTTCCCGATAACCGTCGTGCATTGCGAATCCCCAACCTTCGCTGATGCGAAGGATGGGGCACCCGAGCACGAATATCTAAACAGCCCGATCGTAACTCGTCGGGTCATCGACCTCCGCGTCGGCGAAGGCCTTCTTCCGTTCGCGGCAGGTTGGGCAGTCGCCGCAATGCTGGTCGCCGCCTTGATAGCAAGACCACGTCAATTCAAACGGCAAGTCTAATTCCGCACCGCGGCGAACGATGTCTGCCTTCGTCATGTTGACGAATGGTCGCAGCAGTTTCGGGGCATGCCAATCGCATAGAGATAGTGCCGTGGCCATCGCGTCGGCGAATGCGGGCCGGCAGTCGGGATAAATTTCGTGATCGCCACCGTGAGCGGCGTAGGCGACGGCATCGGCTTTCAGGCTGACGGCCCAGGCCCCCGCAACCGAGAGCAGCACCATGTTGCGATTGGGCACGACGGTTTGCTTCATGTTGTCGACGCCGTAGTCGCCCGTCGGCACGGCGACGGCGTCGTCAGTTAGCGCGCTGCCGGCGAGCAGTTCGCGCAGACCCGCCAGATCGGCGACGCGATGTTCGACGCCGGCGCGAATGCAGATCGCAGCGGCGGCGTCGATTTCGCGATGGTGGCGCTGACCGTAGCGAACGCTGAGCGCGGCGACGTCGTGACCGTTGTCGCGAAGGTGATATAGCAGGGCGGACGAGTCGAGCCCGCCGGAATGGAGGAGTACGGCTTTCATCCTCGGCATGATAACCGAGGCGCGGTCTGCGCGTGATTTGGCGAGGGCGCGGGTGGCGGCTAAACTCCGGCGTTTCGTGAATTTGGTCGCCGATTGCGAAGGAAGCAGTATGGTTGCCGTGGGTTAAGCCCCGGCCATTGGCCGTGGGCTAAGTGTTGAGCGGCCCAATATTGGATGGCCAATATTGATCGATGATCGAATCCAGATGAACGTTGATGGTTGAGATGATAAGCAAGCCAAGCCCATGTCGGCTTGCGAACCAACCTCATGATCATTAGCCTGCCGATGAAATGAGAAACACCGAACGCGCGTGAGCAAGAAGAAACTCGTCAAACTCGATCCGATTCTGATCGGCAACGCCTCCGAACTAGAAGCGCTCTGCGCGGACATTCGCGAAACGGGCTGGTTCGCGTTCGATACCGAATTTGTTGGTGAAGATCAATTTCGGCCCGAGGTCTGCCTGATTCAGGTGGCATTGATCGACGAAGTGTACCTGATCGATCCGCTGTCGAAGTATGACGTCACGCCGATTTGGGAATTGCTGGCCGACGCGTCGATCGAAAAGATCGTGCATGCCGGTCCGGAAGATGTGGCCCAGTCCTGGCACGAGCTCGATAAGCCGCCGCGCAATGTCATCGACACGCAACTTGCCGCCGGGTTTGTCGGCGTGGGGTATCCCGTCAGTCTCAGTCGCCTCGTGCGGATGACGCTCAACAAGCGGATGCACAAATCGCAAACGCTGAGCGATTGGCGTCAGCGACCGTTGGGAAAGGATCAGATTCAATACGCCGCCGAAGATGTGGTTCACCTCCAGCGAATTCGCGACAAGCTGATCCGAAAGACAGACAAGTTGGGCCGCACGGATTGGCTGCGAGCGGAATGTGACGCGATGTGCGCGGCGAGTGAGCCAACGCAGGATCAGGAACAAAAGCTGCGTCGCTTAAAAGGTGCCGGTTCGCTGTCGCGGCATGAACTGGCGATTGCCTACGCGATTCTCGACGAACGCGAATCGTTGGCGATCGAATACAATCGCCCGGTGCGAACCGTTATCAAGGACCACATCGTGGTCGAACTGGCCCGCCGCGCCTGGACCGATCCCGGCAAGCTACGGTCGATTCGCGGGCTCAACATTTCCAATGCCGCCGTGGCCCGCGTGGCGAAGGTCGTCGAAGAAGCGTTGAAGATTCCGGAAGCCGAATGGCCCGAGTTGCCATCCCGTGAAGACCTGCCGGAAGAAGACGCCCTGATCGATTTATTGACGGCTGTCTTAAAAGACTGGTGCCTGCAAAATGAGATGTCCTACGGTCTGCTGAGCAAGAAGCAAACGCTGCGAAATCTCGTGCGAACCCGCACGCGCCCCGACGACGCCGAAGACGACACAACCTTCACCGATGGCTGGCGGGCCGAGTGCGTGGGCGGTTTGTTGGCGGATTTGCTGGACGGCAAGGCCGAGGTACGGGTCGTTCTCGAAGAAAATGAGCGGCGCGTAGTCGCGAGCCGGTTAAAATCCTCCGATTAAATAGTTGAGTGGCGCAATTGCTGCCACTGCCGAACGCTGAGGGCGACTGCCCCATCGTTACGGAATCTTCGCCCGGGAGTTTGCTGCCGATGGCCGCGCGCACGATGACAGTCAAAGAACTCGCCCGCACGCTGCACTTGTCGCAGAACGAGGTCATTCGCATGGCCGAACGCGACATGTTGCCGGGCCAGAAGGTGCGCGGTCAGTGGCAGTTTCGCACAGGCGAAGTGTGGAATTGGCTGCAAGAGAATCTGCAGGGCTTGGACGATCATCGCGGGCGCGATCGACATCCAGCCGAATCGGACACGACGATTCTGTCGGGCGTTTTGATGGACACGGGGGTTACGCTGGATGCGACGGCGAAGACCAAGTCGTCCGTGTTGCGAACGTTGTCGGATTTGGCCGCAGCGGTCGATCCGTACATCGACCCGGCCGTGCTATTGGAAAGTTTGACGGAGCGCGAGGAGCAAGTGTCGACGGCGCTGGAAGCCGGCATTGCCGTGCCCCACCCGGCGCGACCGCAGTATTCGGAAGGGCCAATTCTGGCAGCTTGCCGAACGGCGCAGGGGATTTATTTCGGCGAGCGCGGCGGCGGCATGAGCGATTTGTTTTTTCTCGTGTGTTGCCCGGAGCCGGAACAGCATTTGTTGTTTCTCGGGCGGCTATGCAAGCTGCTACTCAATGCGGAGTTGCTCGATGCGCTGCGCAGGGCGGAAAGCGCCGGAGAGTTTGTTGATCTGATTGAAAGCGCGGAGCGAAGGCTTTGCGCGAAATGAATTCGAACGCATCTTGATCTCGAAAAAAGCGCCCGTTCGATTTGATTCAGAAGGCGGCGTTCTGATTTCGCCTTTCGATATTTCGCGCTTGGAATATTTGTTCGCGAAAATCGCAAAAACCCAAGCGTGGCCACGCTTGGGCTTTTGCTTCGCCTTTTTTCGATTTTCGGCTGTTCGCTAGGACGCTTGATCTTCCGCGAGCTTTCGCTCGCATTCGATTATTCGCAAGCACTACCCCTTCGCCGCTGCGATGCGCAAGCCCAATTCCTGCAATTGCGAATCCGCTACTTTGCCGGGAGCTAGCGACATGGGGCACATGGCCTTGGCGTTTTTCGGGAACGCGATCACGTCGCGAATCGACGGGAACTTGCCCATCAACATCACGATGCGGTCGAGGCCAAGCGCGATGCCGCCGTGTGGCGGCGCGCCGAAGCGTAACGCATCGAGCAGGAAGTCAAACTTCTCTTTGGCTTCCTCGTCGCTCAGACCGAGCAATTGGAAAATCTTGCGTTGCACGTCGCCGCGATGGATACGAATGGACCCACCGCCCAACTCGATGCCGTTGAGCACGACGTCGTACGCCTTGGCACGCAGTTTGAGCAGGTGTTCCGTTAATGGCGCCTCATCGCTGTCGAGATGCATCAGATGCAGATCTTCATCCTTCGGGCTCGTGAACGGATGGTGCATCGGATAGATCGCCTTGGCCTCGTCATCCCAGCCGAAGCACGGGAAATCGACGACCCAACAGAACTTCCACGTATCCTTCGGAATCATGCCGCGCCGTTCTGCGACGGTGCTGCGCAGCCAACCGAGATACTTGCAAACATTCTCTTCGTTGTCGGCGGCGAACATCACGAGGTCGCCCGGCTTAGCTTCGATCTTGTCGAGAATCTCGTTGAACAAGGCCTCGTCGGCCATCATGAATTTGGCGATGCCGGTTTGGGCAACACGCTTGCCGCCCTCTTCGGCAACCTTGAACAACGGTAAGCCGCCGGCACCGATGCCCTTGAGTTCTTCGGTGATGCCGTCGGTTTCTTTGCGCGTCATGGCTGCGCCGTCGGGCACAACGATGCAGCGTACCTTGCCGCCGTTGGCGATCGGGTCTTGGAACACCTTGAAATCAACGCGGCCTGCCAACTCCGTGACGTCTTTGATCGTCATGTCGTAACGCATGTCGGGCGCGTCGCGGCCATATTTTTCCATTGCTTCGGCGTAGCTGATGCGAGGCATCGGCAACGGCACGTCGATTCCGAGCGCGACCTTGGCAACGGCGGCCAGCGCCCGCTCGGTGTGCTGCATGACGTTTTCCGCCTGCACAAACGCCATCTCGATATCAATCTGCGTGAATTCCGGCTGACGGTCAGCACGCAGGTCTTCATCGCGGAAGCAGCGCGCGACTTGATAGTAGCGATCCATGCCGGCAATCATCAACAACTGCTTGAATATCTGCGGCGACTGGGGCAAGGCATAGAACGAGCCATGATGGATACGCGACGGCACGAGATAGTCCCGCGCCCCCTCGGGCGTGCTCTTATTGAGAATAGGCGTCTCGATATCGATGAAGCCGTTCTCAGAGAGGTAGTCGCGAATAGTCTTGGTTATTGCGTCGCGTAGCATCAGTGCTTGCGTCACCGGCTTGCGCCGGATGTCGAGCACGCGATGTTTTAATCGCAAATCTTCGTTGGTATCGATTTCGTCTTCGATCTGAAATGGCGGTGTATCCGCCTTGTTGAGCAGGTCAATTTCACGACCTACTACCTCAACCTCACCAGTCGCCATCTTCGGATTGACCTGCTCGCCGCGGCTGATGACCTCACCGCGCACGGCGATGACGAATTCATTTCGCAAACTGCGCGCGACTTCATGCGCCTTGGGGTCGGTATTGGGATTGAATTGAATTTGGGTCAGCCCGCCGCGATCGCGCAGATCGATGAAAACCAGCCCGCCGAAGTCGCGGTAGGAATGTACCCACCCCACCAGCAGCACGGTCTTGCCCACGTCGTCGGCGCGCAGGGCACCGCAGTCATGCGTTCGCTCGTGATATGGCAACGTCACCAGATTCTCCCGTTCGGTGTTTCAATTTGCAGCAATGGTTGCGGCAAAAAAAGCTCTTCAGTGATATCGGCTGGCATGATAGGCAGGTCGCGGTCGGTTCGCTACCGGTCGCGCGAATGCTCGGCGGAAACCGATAGATCCGGGCGCGGTCGGTCCGCAAACCAGAAGCGCAGCAGGGCTTCGGCGACTTTGCCGCGCGGGGTGTAGCTGATGTCTTCGGGCCCGCCTTTGGCGGTGGTCCATTCCCACCAAATGATGCCGCCGACTGCCGGTTCGTCGGTCCAGTTCTTCATGAACGACTCATAAAGCATCGCCTGTTCCTGATGGCCGGCCTTGGTCGCTTTGTCGGTCGCGTAGTAATTCCAGCCTTCTTTGGCGGCACCTTCCTGACTGCACCAGCCGACTTCGGTGAAAATGAGCGGTTTCTTCACTTCGCGCTGAAACTCGAGGATTTCGTTTTTGATGCGTCGCCAGTTTTCATCGATTTCCGCGAGACGCGGGCTGGGGCCATCGGCGAGTTGGTAGTAGCTCGTCATGCCGACGTAATCGAGTTCGTCCCAAAAACGAATTTTGGTGGTTTGGTAGTGATCCCAGTTGGCGGAATAACAAAGCAGGCCGCCGTACACGTCGCGCACGGCTGCGATTGTCTCACGCCAATGGCCCGTCTTGGCCTCGGTTTTAATGAGTTCCGAACCAACGATCAGCATTTCGGCGTCGTGTTTCTCGGCAACGCGGGCGAAGCGGAGGACAAATCGCTTGTAACGTGCGAACCAAGCTTTCCAGTTATAGTCCGGCGGAATGATCTTCCCGCGCCATTCGCCGCGGCGCGGCGACTTGAGCAAGACAATCGGCATCACGATCCGGCGCAGGCCATACACACCCGCGAGGTCGAGGAGTTTGCCGACGTCTTCGTTGCTCGGCGTTTTCTGTGAATCGACGTGGAGGTCGAGACTGCCCGCGTGGGTTTGCCAACCGTGCACGACGAACAACACCGTATCGGCTCCGAATTCGGCAATTTCAGGAATGAGCTTGCGGTAATGCTCGAAAGCCCCCTCCCCACCGTGCAATTGAATCGCCATGCCGCGGAACTGCGACCCGAATTCGACCGGACGCATCGGCAAATCCTGCGGCTGCGACGTTACTCGTTCGCTATCGGCCTTTTGCGTGGTCACCGGGTTGGATGCGGCCCACGCGGCCCAGAGGCTGCCCGCGAGAATCAGAATGTGTAGCGTGGTCTTGGCCATATTGGTGTGGCGATAGTTTACCGTAAGAGCCGGCGTTTGGCCGCGCGGTGGGTGCCAGTGCGCCGTCGCGATGGTCGATATAGAGGCTATGAATCAGTGCTATTTCAAAAATCGGTTGTGGGCGGTCGCGTGGTCCATCTTTTTGCTGTCGGGTTTCGTCGTTGGAAACGGTTGCGATCGGCCGGGTGGACCGCAACGAGCGCAAGCTGAATCTGAGAGGGCCACCGAAGATGGGGCGCGGTCGCCCGTCGATGCGGCGCGAGACTTGCACGCCGCACATGCCGCGCGCGATTACGCGCAGATCGGAAGGTTGATTGTGCCAGAGCGCCAAGCTGAGACGGTGCAGATGCTGCGGGCGACGGGTCGTTTGATCGACGCGCATCAGGCAATGCAATCGGCAGCGGCCGAGCGATTCGGCAAACGCGTACATCGCGCGTTTAACTTAGGCGAAGTCGAGAACAACCTCGGCGTGTTCTCGAAGGATATCGACGTGCTCGCACAACACTTTAAGGGTAACGCGGCGACTGTCACGATTCAGGTGGCTTCGCGCGTTCCGTTGCTTAGGGCGAGATTCGAAAAAGTCGGCGGTCGCTGGTGTTACGTCCCGCCGCACACGTCGGCGGCATCGGTTGCAGCATTGGATGAGTTGACGTTGGAAATCGAGCAGGTCGCGGCCTCACTAAAGGATGGTATGACGCCGCTGGCGTATCACAACGCGATTATGCAAAAGTTAATACCGGGGATGACGCGCGTGGCCTTTGGTGCGACGGTGGATGAAACGGGGATTCGCGTGACGGATGCGCACGAGGCGGATGGTGAACCTTGATTCGGTTTGGAACCCTGTACGTGGGGCGTTGATGGTACGAGGCGAATGGAAACGCCCTTTTTGTTTGTTTTAATCGCGATAGGTGCATCCGTATTCACCAAAGACATATGTCAGCGGCGAACTTCTGTGGCACCGGCTTGCTCGATGCTTTTTTAAATAACCCCAAAGTTATAACCAATCACATTGGCACGCTTAAAGAAATACGCCGAAGGCGTTACACCAATTAGCCCCGGGTTGCCGCAGCAGCGGCTACCCGGGGTAAAAGTATTTAACAAGAGATTCAACCCCAACGGGGTTGCCGCATACTCCGACCGAGGCCGAGCCATGCCGCAACTCTTTCAGAGTTGAATCCGGTTCAAAAAACACATAACCCAGGGTAGCCGCTACGCGTCAACCCTGGGCTAACGGAAGTAACGCCTTTGGCGTAAAGAATAGATTTGATGCAGTAACGATTAACAGCGGCACTGCTAGATAGATTGACCAGCAAAAGGCTCGTCACAAGCAAGCGTCATTTGCGACTGTATTCAACGCCGTCTTGCTGCCACCACGGCGTAACCATCACATGCAATTGAGATGCAGACTGGAACTAAATCGGCCGCTCGCCTCGGCTTAAGCTCTCCATAGCCTTTGCCAATGCAACATCGATGTGCTTCGCAATCTGCTCGGTGCTTAGCGCGGCGACGTCTTCAACACTTAACGGCTTTAGATACGTCAACGAAATCCGCCGCGGTCGCGGGATGGCGGCGCCGCGCGGGTAGGCTTCGTATGCACCGTATATTAGCACAGGCACGATCGGTGCTTTGGCGCGTTTGGCCACTTCGAAACTGTTGGGGTTCATCGGTAGCAACGAACCATCGCGCGTGCGCGTGCCCTCGGGAAAGATGATGACGGGAAAGCCCCGTTTGAGCAGGCGGATGATCATCTTAAACGCCGTCGTATCGCCCTTACCGCGTTTGATCGGGAAGGCGTTGTTCCAACGAATGTACCCGCCGAACAACTTGTTGCGAAAGAGCGAATCGCGCGCGACAAACCAGAATTCTCTAAAGAACGGCTGCGCGATCATCACCGGGTCTAGAAAACTCTGATGGTTGCACGCCATCAACGCCGGGCCGGTCTTCGGCATATTTTCGCGACCATACACGCGGCCTCGAAAGTAAAGTCGAAACGCCCAATGAATCACAAACCACGAGATCATGTAGCCGAAGCGCATCTTGGACGGGTCGGCATTGCTGATATCACGCGGCATAGGGTTATTGAGATGAAGCGGTTGCGGTTATTCGATCAGGCCGCGCTTGCGGACTTCGCTGAGAAGGCGTTCGACGACTTCGTGGATCGACATGTTCGTAGTATCGATGAGCACGGCTGCGCCGGATTCGAGCAACGGCGTCCACTGTTTGCGGTCGGTCTCATCGCGCTCTTGCAGGTTTTCGATGATGATCTCGATGGAAGCCTCTTCGCCGTCGGCTTCGAGTTCCTGAAAACGCCGTTTGGCGCGTTTATCGACACTCGCGTCGAGGATGATTTTCACATCCGCGTCGGTAAACACGACGCTGCCCTGATCGCGGCCCTCAGTGACGAGCGATTTGAGGCGACGACCAATCGTCCGCTGCTTTTCGACGAGCATATCGCGTACATCCTGCACGCGGGCGACGTGGCTGGTGACTTGGCTAACTGCCATGCTACGGATGGCTTCGCTGACGTCGCGACCATCGAGCGTGACGCGTGTGTGCGTTGGGCCACAGTCGAGTTCGATGTCGCAGCGCTTGGCAATGGCGGTAATGGCTGCCGGGTCGCGAAAATCGACGCCGGATTCCGTCGCGGCAAAGGCGATAGCGCGATACATCGCGCCGGTATCGAGGTAGGGAATGCCGAGCTTGGCCGCCAGCTTGCGTGCGGCGGTGCTTTTGCCCGATCCGGCCGGTCCGTCGATGGAAATGATCATGCGGGCCCCCGTCCGTGCTGCCGCGTGTGCCAAAAAAGTCCTAACATTACCCGAAATATAAGGAATTTGGCCGTTGGGTCAACGAATTGGAGGCGGCGAAAACAAGTTTTGGGAACATGGGCGTTGTGATTTGCGTATAAGCATTGGAACCGTTCGGTTGCCGCGTGCAATCTGCACAGCTTGTTGGAGAGACACATCATGAGCATGGCCCGCGAATATGAACAACGACAGCGCCGATTGATGGCGGTTATTGTTTTTCTGGTGGTGCTGTTGGCGTGTGGCGTGGTGGGGTTGTTGGTAAGCCAGGTAAAGACGGGAGCGGCGGTTTTGGGCGCGGCGCCGATACCGTTGCCTGCCCCGACGTCGAACCATGATAAGCAAGCGAGCGGTCGAATCGCGCTCGTTGAAGTTGCAAGCGATCGCCGCGTGATGAGTGGATCGGTCACACTCGGAGTGACGGATAGCCGTAACGACACGGGAAGCGCTCAAGTCATCGACGATGCGGTTGTGTATCTGGATTGGGTGTCGCTGACGAGTATCACGCCGCCATCGCGATCAGAACTCCCGAAACCGGTGGCGTTCGATTTAGTTCCCGGCGGATTTTCGACGCCGCACTTACTTGTGTTTCATGGCCAGCAGATTCGTGTCACGCAACGGGCGGGCGCGATGAATCGGAATCTACGCATACACCAAAATGGCAAGACGATTCGTCATCAAGCATTTCCAAAGGCAGGAATCTCTTCGACGTTCACTATTCAGCAGCCCGGTACGTTTATGTCCGCCGATGACGGAATCTTCGCTGTTACCCCAAGTTGGATACACGTCTTCAATCATTCGTATTACGCCCTCTCCGACGCTAACGGATTGTTCTCAATCGAGCGACCGCCGATGGGGACGTATAAGTTGGTGTGCGAGCATGCGGTTTATGGTCGGCTGGAGCGCGAGTTGGAATTGGACGGCGGGGAGAATACGGTGTTGATAAAGGTGGAGTATGATGATTCGGCTTTCGAAATCCCGTAAAGAGGATTTTGAGCATCATTAGTGCCCCTCCTTTCATCAATTCGGCTAACAGCTATCGGCGCATTGTCCTCATTCAAAATGGACCACTCGGGATTCCTAATGCCGTCTTTCACACCGCCTACAACGCAACCAAGAACATCGTCGTCGAAGTCGACTACCAAGACGGTCCGAACAAACAGGTTTGGCCGATGGGCTTCTGTTTCCATTTCGTCATTAGTATTTATTATCCTATTGATACCGGTTGCACTGGCTATCAGTTTCTCGTTTGAACTTATTTTTCCTGAAAACTCACTACCTCGATTAATAGGAGAGGATAAAGCCGACGTCCTTCTCATTACGATCATTTCCATTTCTACCTATTTAGTTTCGCGTGCGGCATTTAACTTATTTCGATATCGGCTTGTAACAGTTCCGGTCACGGCATGTGAAGCTTGTCATTATGACCTAGCGAATAATACCAGTGGTATATGCCCGGAATGTGGAACCAGAATTATAACTGCACCTGAGTTGCAGGCTCGGGCTCGAAAGAGTGTGCGATGGATTCTTTCAGCCGTTGTATTTATCGCATTGATCGGGGCGGGAATCTTCTTTTACAGCCCATGGGGCGTAGTTGCCTGGTTCGGCCCAGGAGGTACGCCTTTGATCGTCCCCCAAGTTCAGCCGATTGTCGCAACTAAGGGGTTTGCAACGGCCAATCTCAAGTCGAAGAGTGTCTCTGGATTTATCTCGGGCACCGTAATACTCGAAGGGAGCCACTCGGCCAATCAAATTGGACGGGACCAAACGCTGGAAGATTCAGTAATCTTCATCAACTCCGTGAATCTTCGCGAAGATGCGCCCGAAAATCTCCCGCCCGTACAAATCAGCGTGAGTGCGACGGGATTTCAGCCCAAACATGTCTGTGTTATTTGGAAACAGTTCATCAATATTAAAAATACTGGAACAATAAAGCAGCCCATTATGATGGTGAATCGGTCACTTCAAACACCGTCCGTATACTTAGACTCTGGTGAGACCCTGTCGACGAACGACTATCCGCGCAAGCGTTTCTCCGAAATATCCAATCTGGGATTCGGCGAATCCATTACATACTACGGAACACCGGGTGATACCGCCTTCGTGCATGTTTTCGATCATCGCTACTTTTGTTTGAGTGATTTGCGAGGAGACTATGCATGTCCGCTACCGCCACCAGGTGAATACGAGTTGATCTGCGAACACCTAAAGTACGGCCGATTGAGTACCACGATCAAGATTTCCGACGAGGATGCTAACATGGTAATCGATTTTACATACGATGACCGGTAGTCAATTGTTAGGTCACCTCTCCCGCTATGATCGCTTCAACCGTCATTCGCCAATCCTTCTCTATCCAATCTTCACCAATCGGCGCGACGCGCTGTACCGTCCAACCACCATCGGTGAGGTCGCTCATCATGCGCCAGGCACCGTCGCGATTGCTGGAATGCACGATGACGGGCGCGATGGGTGGAAGGGCGGCGAGGTGGCGGGCGACCATTTCGCCGTCCCCCCAGATGTCGGAACCATCGGGCGGGATGAGATCGCAATCGAGTGAGAACAGCACGCACCCGGGTTGAACGAGTTCGAGTTGATCGATGAATTCGTGGGCGTCGTGGTAAATGTGCACGCCAAGATTGAAGTCGCGCGCGACGGTCGTGAATCGTCGGCTGCGATCGGCATCGTCTTCGAGGATAATGATGAGGGGCTGCATGGTGGATTGTATGCTTTGTTGATGATTAACTTAGGTCGAGGCTACTGTAGTTTACCCGTGGGCACGACCACCGCGGAATCTCAGATTTCAAATTTGGAATTTGATAATTAGGAACTATCCCTTCACCTGTGGGAAAGGTGTTTCGCCAGTCTCGAACTGCCCTAGCTACGTCGTTTTTTGAAAGAACCGGCGGGACGCTGGTTCTACGGCCTGAGACTTGGGATCGGGCCTTTGATATGTGCTAAGCGGTTCGCTTCATCATTCTTCTGAAGCCTCACTACTTCGCCAAGTCTCCAGATCACTCAATCTCGAATTAAGAAATCGCCTCTATAGATCACACAATCGTCAATTCACGACGACTTCTCAAATCACCACTTCACCACTTCACAAATCCCCCTACATTCCCAAAAAGCTAATCTCCCCCGCTACGCTGCGGGCTTCGATGGCGCCGCCGCCGCCGTTTAGGTTGCCTTGCAGGAAGCCGGCGCGGGTGGAGATATTGGTGACGTCAAAACCGTTGAGGTCGGCTGCGACAGAGCCTTCGTCGGAGATCAACATCACGCTCGCCGACGTCGTCTTGGGCACCATCAAGAAGATCGCGCCGGTTGTGGTTTCGGCAGAGATGCGACCGTTCGCGCCGGGGGTGAGTTGCAAATCGATATCCGCGTCGGTGGTTTCGGCAAGCACGTCACCAGCCACGTCGGCAATCGTGATTGAGCGACTGCTCGTTTGCGCAATGATGTTGCCGTTGACGGACGTGATATCAACTTCACCATTGTCGGTTCGAACTTCGACGTTGCCCGTTAGGTCGGACACGCTAACGGGGCCGTTGTTGACGAGTACTTCGATATTAGCGTTAACGGGAATCGTTAGCCGCACGTCGAATAACACTTCGGTTTCATTGAGTTCCGATGCAATGCGCGCGTCGATGTCGAGGCGTTGTTGATCGACGAAAGCGCGCTCGGCCGTGAGCCCGGTGTTGTTAAGCAAGTCGGTGAGCGCTTCGACGGGCAAACCTTCACGCGTGATGATTTCCGTCACCTGCATCGTGGCGCGGGCATCACCCGGCGCTTGCGTCACCGAGACGCGCCCCACAGGCAACTCGAGGCGAACGGTGCGGATGTTGTCGAAGTCGATCAGGCGTGTGGTGCGTTCGACGTTGGGGCTGCGCGGATCGATGCCGTCGGGCGCTTCGAAGGCGGCCTCGCTGGGCAATGCCGACACCATGCTCGCCGTATCGCAAGCAGCCTGGGCAACGAATAAACCGATGATCAATAGCGAACTAAACGCGCGCATGTGTTGGGCTCCGCAAAAACGCAACCTAGAATTCAAATCAAACCGGGCAGACGCCGGTATCGGCTTTATCGGTCAGCCGACGGGGGCGGAAAAACCTGTTATGCTGCCGATGGTCGATGGTTTTTCCGGAAGCCGAATAAATCGATGTTTATCGGTCGCGGCCAAGATTTGAGTCGGCCAGTTTTGCGCGACCTTGTTTATTGATAGGTGTTTCGAGTGACCCAATTGCCACCGCACGCATCTGCGTTTGAGCCCGCCCCACCTTCCGGTCCATCGATGCCGCCGCCCGCGCGACCGCCCTCGCGTTTGCCGTTGCTGCTGGGAATTTTGCTGGGGCTCAGCGGCGGTTACATCTTGCTCGACATGCTGCGCGGTGGGAACTGGCTACAAGGAAACGGTGAACCGCGCGCGATTACGCCGCGTGCGGACTTGGCCCAGTTTGAAAAGACGACGATCGATATCTTTCAGGAGTCGTCGCCGAGTGTGGTGTTTATCACGCGTTTGGGCAGCCGAATCGAGCGGCGCGGTTTTCGCGAATATCAGGTACCCGAAGGTGGTGCAGGCTCCGGGTTCGTGTGGGATAAAGCCGGGCACATCGTCACGAATTTTCACGTCGTGCAAGGGGCGAGTCAGATCAAGGTGACGCTGGCCGATCGCTCCACGTGGGATGCCACGCCGGTCGGCGGCGCGGCGGACAAAGACTTGGCAGTCATTCGCATCGAAGCCGAACCGTTTCGGTTGAAGCCGATACCGTTGGGAACATCGGATGATTTGCGCGTGGGTCAATCGGTGTTTGCGATCGGCAATCCGTTCGGGCTCGATCAGACGTTGACGACGGGCGTGGTAAGCGCGACGGGCCGCATGATTCAATCGATCAACGGCCGCATGATTGAAGATGTGATTCAGACAGACGCGGCGATTAATCCGGGGAATTCGGGCGGACCGTTGCTGGATAGCGCCGGGCGTTTGATCGGCGTGAATACGCAAATCGTGAGCGAGTCGGGTAGCAGTTCGGGCATCGGCTTTGCCGTGCCGGTCGATACGGTCAACCTCGTCGTACCACAATTGATCGAACACGGACGCGTGGTTCGGCCACAGCTGGGCATCGTCGTATTAGACGAAGAGAAGCGGCAACGCTTTGGCCTAAGGGGCGTTGTGATTCGGTCGGTGCAACCGGGATCGGGTGCGGACAAAGCAGGCCTGCGCGGATTCTTTTACGACGACGACGGCGAATTGGTACCGGGCGATATCATTATCAAGATCAATGATAAGAATGTGAATTCGCTGGATGAACTGCTGAATCGGTTAGAGCAATTCGGCGGCGGTGACAGCGTGACGGTGACGTATCAGCGTGGTGATGATGTGCGCGAGACGGAGGTGGTGTTGCAGGCACCGGGGGAATGATGCAGTAGTTAATGGTGTCACACTGCTGAGGCGATTTTCTTATCAGAGCCGCGCCCGTAACAACATTATGCGCGATGGGGTGGTCCGTTTTTGCGCTAAGTTAAAACGGCTGCTACATTTAGCCTCTTGGTTCCTTGCAAAAACCGGAGTCCTAAATGAGCAGCCGAGATTGGAAAGTAGTGTACGC